>Ga0335078_10000646_pt1 | contig 53220 bp, 53 predicted proteins | sample Lox_Sample_32_FD_206711 | JGI IMG/M metagenome (GOLD analysis project Ga0335078, IMG submission 206711) | Soil microbial communities from Loxahatchee National Wildlife Refuge, Florida, United States - Lox_Sample_3.2 | ecosystem: Environmental > Terrestrial > Soil > Wetlands | place: USA... | reverse complement strand
TCGCCGTGGCCTACAAACACGTGCACGAGACCGTCCCCGCGCCGTCCACCCTTGTCCCTGGGCTGCCCGCCGCTGTCGATGCTCTTGTCGCGCTCGCCACCAGCCGCGATCCCAGGCTCCGGCCAGCGGACGCGAGCCAGTTGCTGCGCGCCGTGTTCGACGCACGCAGATACCTGCCCGGCGGGTCGCCATTCGCTCCAGGCACCGAAGCGCCGCCGCCGTCCCACCACCCAGTGCAGGCCTACCACCCAGGCCAGCCAGCACAGCACGGGCGCGGCGCGGCGCCCTACGGGCTGGCGCCGGCGGGCCCGCCGCCCTCGCGGCCGCCTCCGCCTGGCCCTGAGCAGGCCGACTCCGGCCCGCAGCAGTCGGCGATCCGGGGCGTGCCCGGCATTCCAGGGGTGCCAGCACTGCCAGCATGTGGTCCTGGTCCCGGCAACGGGGGCACGGTCGGCGCTGCCCCGCAGGGGGACGGCGAGCGCACCGAGTTCCTCCGGCAGCCGGGCGGGCAGAACAATACGCTGATCGTGTCACGCGCCAGCGGTGGTCATCATCGGCCACGCCGGCCTCGCGGCCTGGCGGACTGGCTGTTCAGCCACCGCGCCGCGTATCTGGCCACTGCGCTCGCGATTGTGTTCGCGGTCGGTCTCCTCGCCTGGTGGCAGACGTCAGGGCGGTATGCACGGGTGCCTGACGTGGCGGGCCTGGCCGCGCCAACGGCCGCCGCCGAACTGCGCAACATGGGATTCAAGGTCAAGATGGGCACGCCGCAGGCGGATAACCAGGTACCCAAGGGGGACGTGGCGCACACCCTGCCGCCCAGCGGCAGCCATGCGCTGAACGGAGCCGTCATCACTGTGATCTCATCCGCGGGCCCGCACATGATCTCGGTGCCGAACGTGACAGGTCAGGCGGTCGCCGACGCCCAGAAGGCGCTGACCAACGCAGGTCTGATACCTGGTGCGACGCAGCAGCAGACCTCGCCCACCGTCGCACAGGGTGAGGTGATCAGCACCGACCCGCCCGCGGGCACGTCGTGGCCGCAGACGAAGCCGGTCAACCTCACGGAGAGCGCCGGCATCGGCCTCCCGGACTTCACCGGCCAGCCGAGGCAGGTCGCGGAACAGTGGTTGCGGCAGCACCAGTTGCTGGTGCAGGAGCAGCCTGTTACGAGTACCACCCAGCCTCACAACAACGTGATCAAGCAGAGCCCGGCCCCGAACTCGACGATCACTCAGGGTGAGGTAGTCACTCTCTCCATTTCGACTGGCGACATCGGCAACGGGCAAGACGCCGGCCACGGGCAAGACAACGGCCACGGGCAAGACAACGGCCACGGGCAAGACAACGGCCACCGGCCAAACAACGGCCACCGGCCAAACAACGGCAGCGGCAACGGGCAACACAACGGCAACGGGCAGGACACGGGCCACGGACCCAATGCCATGGACTTCAGCGCTATCAGTGTTTGGGACGCCGTTCTGGGTGGAGAGTGACGACCCGGCCGGCGCCGGGGAAACGCGAGGAGCTTCCGCCTGCCCATGCCGGGCCATGCCGGTCCCGCCCGGCTCAGTCGAAGCAGTTCGTACAGAGGCTCGATCCTGGCGAGACCTGCTCCAGATCCCTTCGGCTGTCCGTGCAGAACTTCGCAGTACTGGTGACCCGCGCGCAGTGCCACTCGCCCTTGTAGTGCGGGCAGGTGGTCCGGTGCAGCATCAGGGCCGGTGGGCTCGTCGTCGGGTTCAGGAAGTAATCGTCCGGGTGCGCCACGAGCCAGCCGAAGAAGGCGTCGTCGTCGTCCGCGATCACTGTGATCACTCTGGTGGCCATTTACCCTCTCCTGATCTTGATCTAATTGGAACATCGCCCCCGGACGCACCGCGTCTGGCCCTTCCCCCGCATGCACGCCGTCTCCAAGTATGGTGATGGATAGGACATCGATTGGCTGCGCTGGCTCGGGAACGGGACAAAGGTGACCGTTAGCTGAGGCAAGTACGCTCAATGAGGGCTCGCGACGAAGTAACTTCTGATCGTACGGCGTGTCGGCCGGCCGGACGGTGTAGTTCCATGCGCCGTGGAAATCGTGATAAGTGATCGGCAGGGCTTCGACGTCCTTCTTGGTGTACCAAACGCCGGTCGGGTATGCGCCGGCGTCCAGGATGCAGTGGACGGTCAGCCCGGTGGCTGTGGTGGTGTTGCTGATCAGGTCGACGATGACCTGGTGGCTGGCAGGGCCCAGCCGCCGGGTGCGAGCCCACCGGCAGGCCCGCGACCACATGCCCGGACGACCGGTGACCGACCCCTGACGGCGAGGAGGCGGCCTCCCTGCGCCGGGGGTTGGCCGAGGCCCGGCCCCGGCGCGTTCACCCCCGACCTCGCCAGGATCGCTGATCACCTCAGACGTAATTTTGCGCCCACAGCGACCCGCTCGCCCCGATCCGCGCGGCCAACCGCAGCGGCAACCCCCGCCTGCGCTGCCGGCACGACCACGTCTTGCCCGAACACCTACAAACCCGCCACCAGCCCGGCCAGGTCGAACATGCCGTCCGCGACCTCGACAACACCGAACCAGCCCTGCTCGAACGCGCCGCCGCTATTGGCGACGCTGCCCGCCTGCTCATAGCCGAAGCCACCGCCAAATCACAGCGGCGCCGTCACGACCGAGCCCCCGCGGCACGGCGCCAGCTGCAAAGAGCCCGGCTCGCACCACGCCGAACACGTCGGTTCTATACTGCATGGCCCAGCCCCGCGATCCCTGAGCACCCCCGTCTACAGGCACCGACCGCCACGCCGCCGCCCAAGCCCGGGCCCGCTTTCAGACGGCACTCCGGATGAGAAGGTGGACCGCGCTCGAGGGTCAGCGCCACGACGATGAGTAGCAGGACCTGTTCGCCGGACCGCTCCCCTGCTACCGCCGCTGCCCCGCCGGGAGAGCCTCGATCGGATCAGGGCTTAACTCCGCAGGCCAGCCGTGGAGCGGCGCGTTAGTTAGCCATCGGGCTTTCCCCAGTAATGGGCAGCAATGTCTGCCTGGAGACACTACGCCATATGTTACGGAGCGCAATGCAGTCCGCCGATCCCGCGCGCGTGGTCGATGCGCCCGGCGTCGGGTACGAGAAAGACGAGTACGCCCGCGAGCGGGCGCTGCAGGCCTTTGGCATCAGCGCCGCCGAGATCGTCGCCGGTGAACGGCACCGCCCAAGATGATCAGGCCGGTGGAGCTGCTTATGCTTTGCCGAGCGCCTGAGTGATGACGCCGAAGCCACGGTGGCACGGGCAGGCATCCCGCCTCACGTCGTGGCCATGGCCGGTGATGGGGTCCAGGCGCTCAAGCAGGCCGATCTGGGCATCGCGATGGGCTCGGGCAGCCAGGCCAGCAGGCCGGTGGCCCGTATCGTCCTGCTCGACCGCACCTTCGCCGCGGTGCCGCAGGTGCTGGCCGAGGCCGGCACGGATCGCATTGCTCACCGGCATGGCCGCAGGGCTGGGGCTGCTGTTCGCCTTCCCCCTCACCCCCCGGATCTTCTCCCTGCAGATCCCGCCCCTGCCGATCCTTGACGGCGGTGCGGGATCAGTCCGGTTCCACACCCGCGCGGCCGTTCGGCATGAATTATCCAGAACGGCGCACGCGTGGCGCGCCGGTCCTGCCGCCGCGACCGGTCATGGGCCTGGGCGCCGATGGCCCCGCGATGACGGGACTGCCACCTCTGTGCCGGTGGTCGGTGGGGGCGCAACATCGATGTGCGGTGGCGCACGGCTTCTCATCGGCATCCGGCGGGCTGTCGCCAAAGCCCGCCCGGGCGAGCGCCAGCGGCGGTTCCCGGGGTTCACGGCTGCGATCTGTATCACGTTGGAGAAATCTTGACAGGCCCGACGGTCTTGCCGGTGGCCGAGGCGACGTGCAGAAGCGTGTTCAGCGCCCGGGTGAGACCCTCATCAATAGCGCCGCTCATGCCTGCGCCGGAGTCGACGACGATGTCCCTGACCCTCGCTGTCACAACGTGATGCCGTCTATCGACGTGAGCACGATGCCGACGGCCGACTCGGCGCAGCGTGACTGGCCCGGAGGTCGCCGTCGCGTTCTGCAGCGAAGCGGACTTCGGCATGATGCTGCTGTGGCGCAAGGGTGATCGGCTGGCGGCCGCTGCTGAAACGCCTGCACTGGCCTTGCACTTGTGGATCAGCCAGCAGTGCGGAGACTGGACGGGTCGGCGCCTGCATCGTGGCCAGCCATCCCGCTATCCTTCCGCCCCCGGCCTCCGGAGCGGGCAACAGGCCGTGAAGCGCCAATGGCCGGCCGGGCCGCCTGTTCATCGAGCACCGCATTCATGCTCGTCCGGCCTGCCATCGAAGGACCCTGCGTGCCGCCGTATGCCGCTAATCCACGCCCGGAACGGCGGTCAGATGACGGTCAAACGATCTCCACGGGATCTGACGAGAGCGAGAACAACGCTCTGACCTGGATGTTTGCGTGGAGCTATGGGGATTCGAACCCCAGACCCCTTGCATGCCATCCACCGGCAATACGTCCACGCACGTCTCTAACCGCAGGTCACCGTCTTGGAGCATGCACGCAAGTCCGCCTCCGTCCGGACACGTTGCGCTAGCTGGTAGGGCCCGAGTCGCCGCATGACCTCCCCACGCAGCAGCACTCCGCGTCAGACATCGGTGACTAGCTTGACCGGCTGGCCGGTCACCGCCGCCACAGTCTGGTAATCGCGATCGTCGCACAGCACCGTGAGCCGTTCGCGTTCCGCGGTCGCGGCGATCAACAGGTCGACCGGGCCAGCCGATCGATGCGCCCCGGCTTCGGTCAGCAACTGCTGAACCTCCTCCGCGCGCTCGTACGCTCCCTGATGCATCGACACCCAGCCGAACAGGTCGTGTATCAGCCGCTGCTTTTCCAGCCGGTCCGCCAGCGACCGCGCGGAATACAAGAACTCCAGCTCGACGATCGGGCAGGTCGCGACGACGCCAGCGGCAAGCTGATCTGACCAGACCTTCCGCAGCTCAGCCTGCAATATCCGGAACAAGCCCGATGTGTCGATCAGGTACAAGGCAGGACTCACCGACGATACGACGCCTGGTCGCCGAGGAACTCATCGAAGTCGCCGCGGTCCGCCATGTCACCGAGCCTAGCCAGGGCCCGCAGCCGCACGAGCCGCTGGCCCACCTCACGGAGGGCAGCATTCACGGTGTCCTTCTTGGTCGTGGTCCCAAGAACCTCAGCGGCTATCGCCAAGGCCTCCTGGTCAATCTCGATTGGCGTCTTCGTCATGGCCATAAGCTCACACTCCCCTAGCGTGCAAGGTCAGGATATCATAGATATTCAATATCGATGTCTAGGGTATCCTGACCGATTCGGCAGGGAGGGTGTGGGTAATGCTTCCGGCCCGGCTTCCCTGATCTTGACCTGATGGGCGCGTACGGTTGGGAGCCTGGGTCCCGGCCTGACCTCCGATTCGGCTGACGCCACCCCGGCCGGACTTCCGCAGATGATGGGCACACGATGTGACGAAATTGCCGTCTGACCTGGGGAAACGGCGTGAAGGCGTGATCGGGCCGTGTTACTACAAAGCCGGGCCCGGGCTGGGCCTGTCAAGCTTGTGCTGGGAGCGTGAAGTCGAGGAACTTCGGTGGTTCGGGCAGGTCAAGAGCGCGCAGGATGTGGTGCTGGCCGGGGGTGGCCGCAGAGCGCTGGGCGACGCGGCCGTCGGCGAGGGTGACCAGGTGCATGCGGTCGAGTTCGTGCCGCAGGTGTTGCCCGGCGCTCAAGATCCCCATCTTGGCGGCGTTCACGACGCCGTTGAAGAACCGGGCATTTTGGGCGTTGTCGTGGGGAAGGTGCCGGTCCACGTGGGCGAGGTGCCGGACTCAAGGCAGATTTTCGGCGGTGATTGCTGTCTGCGGGCAGGCGCGGGCCGGGAACGGCGCGGGCGGCTTAGCCGGCCGGGGCCATGGTCAGCAGCCGGCCGCGGGTCACCACGTTGATCCGCGCCCACCAGCTGGTGTGCTCCAGCCCGTGGCGGCGGCCAAGGACCAAGGCCGCGGCCGCCAGATGCTCCAGCGCGGCACCCAGCTCGTCGGTGCGGGCCCAGCACAGCAGCTCATCGTGGCCGGATGCCAGGACGGCGCGGATGCCGGTGACGCGCAGCCGCATCGCGGACCGGCGGGCCGCGCGGATCCAGCCGCGGACCGTGCCGGCCGGGACGGCCAGGCCGGCGGCGATGGGCCGGTGCCCGTACCCACGGGCAGCGGCGGCCAGGGCCTGCCCGATCAGCCCGGCGGCGTAAGCGCGGCGCGGCAGCAGCCCGGCGTCCAGCACGACATGGGTAGCGCCGCAGCCGGTGCACAGCGCCCGGTCCGGGCGGACAGTCAGCAGCGCGCCGCCGGTGCCGCGGACGGTGCGCTCGCAGGCATGCCCCCACGGCCGCAGCGGCTGGCCGCAGCCCGGGCAGCCCAGCATCCGGCGGGCCAGGGCGACCCCGGCCGCCGTGGTGTCGAAGACCTCGATCATCGCCCATCCCGCCAGGATCGGCCCGGCCGTCTCGTCCGCACCAGGGGCAGCTGGCGTTGCAGCGTGCCACCCGCGACGGCCCGCGCAACCCGGGGCGGCCCGCTCGCCCGGTACCGGCACCTGGCCGACACCGGGACCCGCCGCCCGCGCACCAGGCCGCAGGTCACCAACACCCCGGATCGCTCATCGGCACGGTGCCGCCGCCAACGAACCCACCTGGCCCGGGGTCACCATCTGGGGTGCCCGGTGCCGCTACAGCCTCTCACCATGGAAATCCTGAGCGCCGCCGGCAACAGCAGGTTGCGCCAGGTGCCGCCGGTGGCGTTCTCGGCGACCCGGGCGAGCAGGAGCGCCAGCCAGCACAGCTGGACGTGGGCGCGGATGCGGTCCTCGCGGTAGTGGAACACCGGCCGCAGCGCCAGCGCGCCCTTCATGTCCCGCCAGCCGCGCTCGACCGCGATCAGCTGCTTGTAGGCGGCGGCGAGATCGTCGGGGGTGAGGGTGAGGTCGGAGGTGCGCAGCAGCCACTTGCCGTCCAGGTGCCTCTCGCGGGCGATCGCGGCGTGGCCGATGCGCAGCAGCCCGGTCTTGGTGCGCCGCAGGAACCGGCGCAGCCCGGGCTTGTCCCGTAGCTGCCCGGCGAGCTCGTCGCGCTTGCCCGCGGGCGTTCCAGGAACCGGGAGATCGAGGCGACCAGCCGGGTCAGCGCTTCCCGGCCGGCCCTTGTCGGCCCGGCCGAAGTTGTCGATCACCTTGGCGACCGGGCTGCCGGTCCGCGGGTGCCGCCCGTGCGCCAGCTGCAGGTACGGCACCACGGTGCCGTACCGGTTCCTCCGCCGTGACTCTCGCAGGTACCCGCCTACAAGCCAAACCGTCACAGCAGCCCAAGGTAAGTGACACGCCCGAATTCGTTCGCCTACGCCCTGCCGGGTCCCAAGGCACCTCGCACGTTCCCGACCAGGGGAAACGATCGTGATCAAGCCCTGATGTGCCTACGAACTGCGGAAGTCCGGCCCGGGTTGTCTTGCGAAACGATCTGTCGGCCGGGTCCCAGTTTTTCTGGCACCTACCGGCACTGCCGGTTGATCTGCCTGGCCTGGATCAGCGGCCGGTTTCACAGGTCCGACGGCCAGCGGGTGCGTGCCATCCCTCAAGGTCAGGAAGGGATGGCTGTGACCTCGTTGAGAAATGCGCCATCACCGGCGGGGTGGACACCCACGCCGACGTGCACGTCGGCGTGGCGCTGGACCCCATCGGCGGGCTGCTCGGTGTCCGGGAGTTCCCGGCCACGCGGGCCGGCTATGCCTGGCTGCTGGACTGTCGTGCCCCGGAAGCTGGGTGCCGTAGTCATCGTCGACGCGCCGCCGCGTCCCGGTGAACTTCCCACGTGTGCTCCTCGTCATCCAGCGGGTGATCATGCTCGAGGTGACGGAGGGCCGGCTAGCAGCCGCCCGGCGCTTACTTCACCTTGGTCATGATCTTCAACCACTTCCCGTCCGCGTAATACAACGTGTGGTAATTGCCCTTTTGGGTGGCCTTGATCTCCCAGAACTGCCAAGCCGTGGGAGAAGCGTGGCCGCTGCGCTCGAAAACGCGCTTGCCCTTCACGTTGTACACGCCCAGCCAGTAGTAGCGGGAGCCTCCGCTATACGCCTGATACCAGACGCCGACCTTCATGTCCTGGCCGAGGTGGATGGTGCCGCCGTCGTAGTTGACCAGGACATCGGCGGAGGCCGCCGGTGCTAGCGCCATACCGGCCCCCAGTGCCGCCGTGGTGGCAAGCGCTCCGCTCGCGATGATCTTGTTGATCCTCTTCATGATCTCCACTTCCCCGTCGCCGCCTCGGTGCCCGAGCCTCCTGCCCCGGCGGCGGAACACCTAAATACAGGGTCGCACCGTTTTGAGGGGCTCCGTACCGACAGGCCGTGGGCCGAGCCGGTGGGCGCCTATTCAGGCGAGCGGGACGTGGCAAGTCGGGCGTAGTGGATCCGTCTCGACCGCGATAGAACCATGCGAGGTCGTAACGTCAGCACCACATGCTCGGCCAGCTCCCTGGGCGGCCCGGCTCAACCTCGGCGTGATGACCGGCAGCAGTTGTACCGAGCCGGCCGAGCCCCGCGAAGCAGACTGGTGGGCTCGGGTCCTTCGGCTACGGCGGCTGGGACCACGCGCCCCCGACGTGATGGTTGGACCGGCGCACGGCGTGGACGTCGGCGTGGTGCGGGTGGCACCAGGCACGGTGATGGCCCTGACCTCAGATCAGGTCTTCATCTTCCTCGCCTACGGCTGGCAGCGGGCGGCATGGTTCGCGGTCCACATGCTGGCCTCCGACGCGGCCACCAGTGGGCTTCCAGGACCGGGCCGGCGGCCTTGCCATCAGCGAGCGGACTGGAGCTAGGGTCTGGCTACCGGCGACGCCCTTGGGGCGGGTTACCAGTTCGGCAGCCCGCCGCACGACGAGGCCGAAATGATCGGCGGCGGCGCCACCGTGGATGATGTTTCCCCAGTTCAGCGAGGAGGCGGTGGCCGCGGCGGTCACCCTGCTGGCCCGGTTGATCGCCGTGGCGGCGGGCGCGGAAGGGGACGGCGAAGAGTTACACCGGCCTGATCGCCGCCTCGCACCGCGCGCGAGCGGCCGTGATCTATGTCCGGCAATCGACCACCACCCGCCAGTACGACCTGGTAGAACTGGCGGCCCAGCTGGGCTGGCCACGTAGCGCGATCCGGGTCGTCGATGCCGACCTGGGGGTGACCGGCTCGGTGCTCGGGCAGCGGGACGGGTTCGAGTCGCTGGTCGCCGAGGTGGCCCTCGACCAGGTCGGGATCATCTTGGCGCTGGAGGTCTTCCGGCTGGCCCGCGACAACGCCTCCTGGTACCGGCTGCTGGACCTGGCCGGGGCCTGCGACACCCTCGTCGCCGACGCCGACGGCATCACCAATGGCGCGCCCTCGTCCTGCGCGGCAACCTGTCTCCCGTCGTCGTCCGGCTGCGGATGGCCTGGCGGCGGCGATACTTCAAGCACGCCCGGCGGATCGGCGCGACATCACTGCCTGGCGTGACGGCAGGCCGGCGCCGATCGCCATTGCCTTGGCCGGGCCAGGCGGATGATTTGAAACCGCTGCCCACTAGCGACGGATCCGTCCCGACGGAGGTCCGGCCAGCGGTGCCCGACGAGCTCGCTGAGCGGCGCGTCGTCTACGGGCCGACTGCGGACTGGACCAGCATGCGGGACTCCCCCAGGCCACCGCTGCCGACCGGCCATGACTCCACGCCGCGCCCGCGCCGACCGTGGGATCCGCCGGCCGGCTCCGGGGACCATAAGTGACCGACCCGCCGCAGGGCCGCGACGGCTCGCCGTCCGCCGCGGCCCTCGCCGTCCACGTCAACGAGCTGCGCCGACGGATCGAATCGGTGGCCAGCTGGGTAGATTCGCTGGCCACCGCGCAGCGGGAACACGCCGCAGTGCTGGACGGCATCACCGAACTCCGCGACCAGGTCGAGCAGATCCTCGCCACCCTCACAGGGGAAGACGAGGCTTTACCGGCCGAGTGGTTCTGGCTCAGGATGAACGAACAGGTGCGCGAGGAGAAGCTCGCTGAACTGTTCGACTGGGTCCAGACGCTGCTCCGCACCCAATACCCCGGACTACCTCGCGGACCAGATCAGGCCCTGCTGGCCAAACCATCCCGAGGCCAGATGGGAACTGTCCTGGCTCTACCAGCAGTGGTCCCTCACCTACCTAGCCAAACAATCAGCCCTGAGAGACGCGGCGGAGTGGCACGACCGCTGGTCCCCCGGCGTGATCCGCCGTCTGAGCGCCGTCATGAGCTGGTGCGAGGGAACTTGCCAGCGCCAGCACGGCCTCAAGCCGGCTGGAGATTCGCTAAGTCAAGTACCGCCATGATCCTGCAACTCTCAGCGCATTTCATATGCGCACGTGAACGAAACCAGCCCTGACCTGACCCCGCCTCCTCTTGTAGCCGCGCCTCGTTCGCCGCCATCTCCGCACCCGGCCGGCCAGGTACCGCCAGCGGCGAGGCAGACGGTGGGCGCATGCCTGGCCGCGAGCGGCGGCCAGACTCAGCGGTGTTGCGCGGCGTTAGCGGTGCTGTGCGCTCTTGAGCTCGAAGGCGAGCACGATCTGGTTGATGCCGTTAAACAGCGCTAAGACGCCGACCCAGATGATCAGCAGCGCGGCGCGGACAGTGACCAGCTGTTGAGACGCCCAGAAGCCGATGAAGATCGCCAGGATGCCCGCGACCATACCCAGCCACCAGGCGGGGTTGATGATCCTGGACTCGATCGAGGTGATCAGGACGAAGGCCCCCTGCAAGATCAGCAGCAGCCCGACGGCCGAGGCCAGAGCCCAGAAGGTGCCGATCGGGTTGACAAATGCCCAGATCGCTGCGGCGAGGAAGACGATCCCCATCAGCACGTGCGCCCACCGCCAGCCCTGCCGCACGTAAGCGATGAAGAACTCATTCGCCATCGCCGCCAGGAAGACCACCCCCAGCAGCACCCCGACGGTTGCGGCCGAGGTGGTCGTGAACCTCAGCACGATCACCGAGATGATCAGCCAGGCGATCCCGGTCAGCAGCAACAGCCACCACGGGCCCGCCATCCGCCACAGGCTGGCCCGGGCCTCCGATCGCAGTTCGTCTGCGCGGTCGTGCGTTGCCTGCGGATTGACACTCATCGCGCTTGCCTCCTCAAGGCTCGCGGGAGCGGGCAGCTGCGGCACGGCGGGCGGCGGACCGTCTCCAGTCCCACCGGCATGCGACTGGCCGCGTTTCCTCCCGCCCCGGGCCGCCAGCTCCCGCCGGCGCCTCGTTGACCCGAGGCTTTGTGACATGCTGGCAGCCGACTGCGCTTTCCAGGCAGGGCCAAAGGTCACACGACGGCAGGGCTGGCCGTCGCATTTCCACGCCGGCCTCATTTCCACGCCGGCCGGGAAGTACGGAGGTCTAACCAGAGCCAGGCCGAGCGGGCCTCCGCGCGGGCATCCGCAGCATATGCCCGTTCCGGGGCGGTGGCCCCCGATCAGCTCGTCCGCGACGCTGCCGCTTGGACGCTCCCGCCGACGACGGCTGGACGGTCAGCGCCACGCCGCAGACACGAGGGGAAATGCGGAACCCGGCACGGCTGCCACACACGGTACCGAGGGCGGTGGCGCGCTGGGGTCGGAGGCCTGGGCCGCCGAGAGCCCCGGCCAGATCAACGCCCTCACCATTGTCCCTGGACCGGGCCACCATCCGCGCGCTAGCGTATTCCGCCGCACTCGGCCAGCCCGCGGTCGCGCTGCACATCAGCCCGACCGCAGAATAGGCCGGCCGGTTCCTCGGTTACTGGCGGGCATGGGGAGACCACCTGCCTCCTGAGGTCATCGTCTCTCCGCGCCGAGCTGGGGTCGCGCCGCTGGTCAACTACATCTGGACGCGGCACCGGCAGCGACCGCACCTGACGCTGACGGCTTGCCGTATCGCCGAGCACGGTGACAACCTGCTTTACCGCTTCTCCGTCGCCCAGCCGTTCACCCGCACGCTGGGGGAAATGACCGACTGGCGCACCAGGCCGCCGGAGATGACGACCCCGTTGCTGACCAGGCTGTCGATCGCGCGGCCGACCCGGTCGCCGGCCTCGTGCATGAACTTGGCCGGCGGCAGCGACGGCACGTTCGTGAGGACCGGACCAGCGGTCGTTGTACAACCGGCTCCACAGCGACAGGTCCATGTGCGCCTCGAAGTAGGGGTCGAGCGTGCCGACGTCGTGCCAGTAGCCGGCATCCCGCCCGGTCGCGCCAGGGACCTTGTTGAGGGTGAAGTCATACGCCTGCCGCAGCCCTTCCGCACCAGCATCGGGATGATGTTGCCGCCCATGTCACGCCGGCCGGAATCCTCAGCGGCGTCCTTGCGTAGCGCGTCGACGAGCACGTCGGTGCCGAACACGTAGTTGCCCATCGAGGCGTAGGACTGCTCCGGGTTGCCGGCATGGCCGACGGGTCGGCGGGCTTCTCCAGGAGCGCGTCCACCGTCCTGCCGTCCGGGCCGACGCTGACGACGCCGAACGCGGAGGCCTCGCGCCGTGGCACGGGATGGCGGCCACGGTCACCCCCGCCCCGTTGCTCACGTGCTGGTCGATCATCTGCTTTCGGGTCCATGCGGTACACGTGATCGGCGCCGAAGGCGATCACGATGTCCGGCTTCTCGTCGTTGATCAGGTTCATCGACTGGCAGATCGCGTCGGCCGAGCGCCCGTGTACCGGTACGGCCGAGCCGCTGCTGGGCCGGGACCGGGGTCACGTAGTTGCCGAGCAGGGCGCACATCCGCCAGGTGGTGGAGACGTGACGGTCCGAGCCATGGTTCTTGTACTGGGTCAGGACGCACATCTTGAGGATGCCGCCGTTGGCCAGGTTGGACCGGGCGAAGTCGATCAGCCGGTACAGGCCGCCGAACGGCACCGCCGGTTTGGCCCGGTCCGCGGTCAGCGGGCTCAGATCAGACGGGCCTCTGCTCCCCGGCGAGGACGATGCCCAGGGCTGAAGGGTGTGCCATGCTCGGTCCTCCTAAGTGGCTTGTTGCCGCTTGCCGTCATGCTCGCGCGGACCGGGCGGAACGGGGAAGAGCTCTTCCTGGGAGGCCGCGGGAGCTTCCGGCTCCGGCGGGGACGGCGCGGTGGCCTGCCAGATCTCCTTGACCAGCACCTGCAGCGCGCCGGCGGTCGGGATGGCCAGCAGCGCCGCGACGAAACCGCCGAATATGCCGCCGATCAGGCTGCCGATCGAGGCGCCGACCAACACCGCGGTGAACACGAGCAGCGGGTTGATCCGCACCGTCTTGCTCATGACCACCGGATTCAGGACGTGGTTCTCGATCTGGGTGTAGACGAGGAACACGATCGCGGTGACGATGCCCGCGGTGAAGCTATGGATGAACGCGAACAGCACGGTGGGGATGCCGGCCAGGGCCCCGCCGATCATCGGCAGGAAGTCCACCAGCGCGACCCACAGGCCCCACAGTAGCGGGAACGGCACGCCGAGAATCAGCAGTGTCACGTACACCACGATCCCGGCGATGAGCGAGGTCAGCAGGTTGCCGAACATGTACCCGGTGACGGTCCGGCTGATGTCGGCCGCGATCCGGGTGACCGTGGCCTTGTGGCCCGGGGTCATCTGGCCGAGCGTCCAGTTCCACATCTTCGGGCCCTCGAGCAGCAGGAGCAGGACCAGGATGAAGATCGTGAACAGCTCGATCAGCAGGGAGACCGCGCCCTTGCCGAGTGTCAGGGCCGGCTTGCTGAGCGACTGGGCGTAGCCGACCAGCTTGGGCGTGTTCCGCTGCACCCAGCTCTGGATGTGGTACTTGGTCACGAGGTGGCCGATCCAGCCTCTGCCGTGCTGCGCGCTGGCGATGTAGCTGGGCATCCGGTCCGCCAGGTGGGTGATCCCGTTCACCAGCGGGACGCCGAACGCCACGGCCAGGCCGATAAAGACCAGCGCGCCCCACAGCGTCACGATCGTCACGGCGAGGCCCCGGCGCGGGACCCGCCGCTGCACTTTAACCACGACCGGGTGGAGCAGCAGCGCGACGAACCCCGCCACGAGGAACAGCAGCACGATGTCCCGCAGCCGGTAGATCAGCTTGCCGGCCAGGTAGGTGGCGACGACCACCCCGACCGTGACCAGGATGGTCCGCAGCGGGACGTGCCGCTGGCCGGCGGCCTGTAACAGGCGCGCTAGGCGGCCTCGCGGCGGCGGCTCATAGCTCATATGACCAGCATGCCAGGTCCGGCCGCTGACTCACTATTTGCTTCCTCCCTTGCTTTGCACGAAACGGTCAGCCCGTGCCCGGCACCTGCCTTCGCGGCTCGCCCAGGACATGCGACGGCCGAGGGCCTGGCCGCCCCGCGCGCCATCGCCGAGACGCAGCTGTCGCCGGCCGGGCAGCTGCCGGTCGCCATGGCCGTGGACATGCTCACCGCGCTCGACGCCCACCTCGATGCCCTGCGGCGCCTGCTGCTGGAGGCGGCCCGGCACGTGACCGGCGCGAAAGTCCTCCGGCACCGCCTGTACGGGGTGGGGCCGATCACCGCGCTAGCGCTGACCTGCCGGCTCGGCGGCGCGGGCGGTTCTCCTGCGCGCGCAAGGCAGCCCGGTTCGCCGGGCTGGACATCACCGTGTAATCCTCGGCAGGCAAGCGCTCCCCCAAGCACCTGTCCCGGCAAGGCCCCGAGCTATCGCCTTTTCGTCGGCACTCGCCGTGTCCGGGTGTATGAGTGTCGCGTTTCACCGGCGGTCACGGCGCGCGGGCGGAGCGGGTTGCGGTGCCGCCGTTGCGCCTGCTTTCGGATGTGAGAGCGGGTCACGGGTGTGGCGCACGTCACATGAATGGGCTGGGCTCGCGGTGTCTGGCCGGGGAGCGGCCGCGGGGCGGTTCGCCTTCAGCTGCGCGGACCGGCACGCCTGCTCGATGGGTGGCGGCCCCGAGATCCGCCGCCAGCTAGCCGAGACCGAGCAGCTGATCGAACATCGCACGGCCCGGCACCAGGCCCGCTACGGCGAGTCGATGAGCTAGGGCAACATCTGGCTCGAACAGCGGCTGGCCGAGATCGCCAGCATGCGCCGGAGATCGCCGCACTGGAAGCTCAGCCCGATGGCACCAGCGTCGGCCGCGGCGACGGGGTCCGCGGCAGGCCCGGCTACCAAGGACGGCCCCGTTCCGGTTACCATCACCACCCGGTCGCGGCCGTCATAAGCCGCGTTCATCCGGCGCATCCCCGCAAGCGGCAGGACCAGGGAGGAATCTGGGTGCGCGTGGCGTGGCGCGTCCGTTTTCGATCTTGCGTTCTGCATGATCGGGCTGCGGCCGACTTCCCCCTCGTCCCGGCCGCAGGATGGGGCCCGTGATGTCTGTCCAGCCGCGGCCGTGGCCGCAGCCCGCGCCGGAGATCGTCGCGGCCGTCGCGGCGATGTACCGGGGCAAACGCGCGCACCCGCTGCCGGTGATGGTGCGCGGCAAGCTTCGTGCATGGCTGTCCGATGAGCAGTTCGCGGGCGCCTACGAGGTGCGCGGCAAGCCAGGCTGGCCGCCGAGCCGCCTGGGCCTTGGTGACGATCTTCCAGCTGGCGGAGGACCTGACTGACCGGCAGGCCGCTGAGGCGGTACGCACTCGGATTGACTGAAAGTACGCGCTCGGCCTTGACCTGCCCGATCCCGGATTCGACGACTCGATCTTGAGTGAGTTCCGGGCCCGGGTCGCCGCCGGCGGCCTGCCCAGGTGGTGCTGAACACGCTGCTGGAGCGGCTGGCCGCTGACGGGCTGGTGCCGGCGGGCCGCAAGATGCGCACCGAATCCACCCATGTGATCGCCGCGATACCGGACCTGAACCGGCAGGAGCTCACCTAAGCGGCTCACATAAGCGGGAGGTGCGGCGCGCGTACAACGGGTGCTCATGCCGGACTCCGGCGTCGAGTCGTGGACGCTGCTCGGCGACGACCAGCTGCCGGTAGAGCCGGTGGAGCGGTTTCTCTCGTACCTGACGGCGATCGAGCGGTCCTCGAACACGGCGAAACCTACGCCCACGACTTGAAGTAATTCGGGGTGGTGATCGGGCGTCCGGGACGGAGGGTGACGGTGCAGTTGTGCCTGTTCCCTGTCCGCGACGGGCCGACCTGCGACGACACCAAGATCCAGCGATGTACCCCGGATAACTTCCGACTGGTTTGTCTACCTGACCAGGCACGGCCTCGACTGGCGGTCGGTGCCGGTGGAGGACGTCGCGGGTTTTGTGGCGTGGCTGCGGCTGCCGCCGACGGCCCGCGACGGGACGTCCTGCTGCTGGTGATCGACGGGATGAGCCTGGCCGCGAGTACCGAGCTGCCGGCCTCCGCAACCGAGGCCGGCTGGATCTAGTTGACCGGGTGCGGTGGCCCAGTTGGCGTGCTGGCTGCGTTGCCCACTCTCACGCAGGTGAGCCGGGCGTCGCTGTTCGTTGGCCGCATCACCGTCGGCCAACAGGCCGAGGAGCGGGCCGCGCTGGCAGCCGCCTTCGGGCCGCAGGCACGGTTGTTGCACACGGCCGATCTGCGTGCCGGTTCCGGTGCCAGCGTGGATCCGGCGGTGGTCGCCGCACTCGATGACCCGCCCGTGCCACTGGTCGCGGCCGGTGTCAACATCATCGACGCTGCGCTGGACCGTGGTGACCCCTGCGCGTGGAGATCAACGCTCGGATGCGCCGCGCCAGCGGGGTAGCAATAGGTCGTCGCCACGGATTGTAGGGTTCGCGCGGTTGATGAAATATGGGCATATGGAGCAGAGCGGCATGTCGGTAGGCGGTGGTGAGCATTGGATGGCGCTGGAGGGTGGCGCCGACGGCTCGCCTGCCGGTGGGTTGTACACGAGCCGGTTTGCCGGCATCGGCGCGTCGGTTCCGGAGCGGCGGTTGAGTTCTGAGGAGTTGATGGCGAGCACGAAGTACGAAACCGATATCGAGCTCGAGCGGCTGACGGGCGTCCGCGAGCGCCATATCGTCGGCGAGGGCGAAGACTCCTACACGCTCGCGCTCGGTGCGGCGCGCGACGCTCTGGCGCACGCGGACTGTGCAGCGGAGGACCTCGACATGCTCCTGGTGTCGAGCATCAGCCGCCACGTCGGGGGCCTGCGGGTGCAACTCGAGCCGCCGGTGAGCGTGTCGCTGAAGGCGGCGCTCGGCGCCCAGCGCGCGATCAGCTTCGACATCTCCAACGCGTGTGCGGGGATGATGACCGGCGTGTTCATCCTCAACGACCTGGTCCGGCAGGGCCGGATCCGCCGGGGGATGGTTGTCAGTGGCGAGTACATCTCAGAGCTGGGGCGCAGTGCCGCACAGGAGGTGCGCACGGTGATGAGCGACCAGCTCCCCTCGCTGACACTCGGCGACGCTGGTGCCGCGGCGATCCTGGAGCGGGCGCCGGAGGGCGCTCCGGGCATCGAGGTGGCCGGTTTCACCACGTTGTCCGAGCACAGCCGCCTGTGCGTGGCGTTCCCGGCGACGATCGGCCCCGGGGTGACAATGCATACCGATGCCCGGGAGATTCACCGGGCGGCGACAGAGGACGCGGTCCCGATGCTGCGCGAGGTGCTCGATCAGGCCGGGCTCAAGTTCAACGAGATCGACTATCTGATCCCGCATCAGACCTCCGCGCGGGCGATCAAGAAGGGGGTGGAGGAGTTCTCTGCGGGCCTCGGTTCAACGCCGAAACACGTGGTGATCACGGTCGACGAGCTGGGCAACACGGCGTCGACGACGCATTTCGTCGCGCTGAGCAAGTACCTGAGGGAGGGCCGCTTCGCCCCAGAGGATAGGGTCTTGCTGCTTTCCCTTGCTTCGGGCATCGAGGTCGGTATCGTGATTTTCAAGGTCGATCAGCTGGTGGGGCGCTATGGGCACGATCATTGAGGCGACCGCCACGGCGACCGCGGACGGCGGGCCGTCCGCGGGGGCGTTGAAGCTCGCCGACGCCGCCGCCCGTTCGTGCCTGGAGCGCGCGCACCGGACCGCCGAGGAGGTGCAACTGCTGATCAACGCCGGCGTTTACGCCGACGACAGCATCAGTGAGCCGGCGATCGCGTCCTTGATCCAGGAGGACATCGGCGCGAACCCCGAGCAGCAGATCGGCGCGGGTCAGGGAACGTTCTCGTTTGACGTCCGCAACGGGGCGTGTGGCCTGTTGACGGGCATTCAGCTGGTTGACGGCATGCTCGCGTCGGGGACGGTCCAGCTCGGGATGGTGGTCGCGAGCGACATCGACCCGGAGCCCGGTGTCTCTGAAGGGTTCGGCTTTCCCGCGGTCGGCGGCGCGGTGCTGTTGAGCGCGGATGGCTCCCGTCCGGGCTTCACGGGCTTCCAGTTCGCGACGTTCCCCGAGTTCGCGGAGCTGTTCCACAGCTACGTCGACTGGCACCAGGACGCCCGGGGCGGGCTCGACGGTCACGGCCGGAACGTCCTCAGCGTCGAGATCGCTGACTCCTATACCGTCCGGGCGCTTGATTGCGCCGAGTCGACCGCCCGCGAACTGACGGGCGCGCAGGCACTCGACCCCGGCGGGGTCGACCTGCTCATCGCGACGGGGTCGGTACCGGGGTTCGGCGACGCACTGGCGAAGCGGCTGGGGGTGTCCGGCGACCGGGTCGCGTCGCCTGCGGACGGCCTCGCCGGCGCGCACACGGCCGCCCCCGCTGTGGCGCTGCAGTCGGTGCGACTCGCTGAAGCGCGCACGGCACTGTTCGTCTCCGCGGGCGCGGGGATCACAGTGGTGGCCGCGCTCTACCGGGCATGATGAGCGTGAGCCGGCAGCGTGCCCGAGGCGCGAACGTCGCCCGGCTGCAAGCGCTGCTCGCGCCCGCCGACAGCGGCGCGCCGCGGATCGCGCCCGCCCGCCCGCACCAGCTGCGACCGCTGGCGAGGATCGTGGCCGAGATCGCGGGGCGCGTCACCGGCAGCGGCCCGCCGAACATCTTCACCACGCTCGGCCAGCACCCGCGCCTGTTCCGCGCGTGGCTGCGCTACTCGGCGCAGCTGATGCCGTTCGGCAAGCTGCCGCGACGCGACAGCGAGCTGGTGATCCTGCGGGTCGCGTGGCAGTGCCGCGCGGCGTACGAGTGGCACCAGCACGTGCCGATCGCGCTACGCGTGGGACTAACGCCGGACGAGGTCGCGAGCGTGGCCGACAGTCCCCCGGCAGCTGGGTTCACGCAGCGTCAGCGGGCGCTGCTGGCCGCCTGCGACGAGCTGCTCGCCCGGCGCGCGATCTCGGACACGACCTGGAGCGCCTTGAAAGCGAGTCTCCGCAAATCCGAGGCGATCGAATTGTGCCTGCTGATCGGGCACTACCAAGGCCTGGCCTCCGCGATCAGCGGACTCGCGATCCAAACCGAACACGGCTGAGTGCCGATGGGAGCGGCATTGACGAGTGGCTCGCTGGGATCCGGGCTCACGGTTGCTGTCACGGGCGCGACGGGGGAGATTGGAAGATCGTTCGTCCGCGCTCTTGAGCTCACGCCTGAGGTTGGGCGGGTGCTGGCGATGGCGCGGCGGCCGTTCGATCCGGGCGAGCTAGGGTGGAAGAAGACCCGGTACCGTCAGGGGGACATCCTTGACCGGGCCGCGGTCGACGAGCTGGTTGCGAAGGTCGACGTCGCCGTACACCTTGCCTTCATTGTGGTCAAGGCCACAGTAGCAAGCTATCGGATCAACATTGAGGGATCGCGCAATGTGTTCGAGGCGACCGCGGCTGCCGGGGTCCCCAGGCTCCTTTACACCTCGTCGGTGGCGGCCTACGGCTACCACGACCACGACGGGCCGCTCACCGAGGACATGCCGGCCCGCGGTACAGAGCGTCACGCGTACTCCCACCAGAAGGCCGAGGTCGAGCGTGTGCTAGATGAGGCGCTCGCGGGTTCCGCTACTGACGCCTATGTGTTCCGGCCCTGCGTCGTCGCCGGGCCCGAGGCCCCGGCGCTACTGGACCAGCTTCCATACCTGCGCCTTGAGCACAAGCTACCGGCCGCCGCGCTGCGAGCACTCGGGCGGGTGCCCGCAGTCAAGCCGGTGCTGCCCGACCACGGCGTGCCGTTCCAGCTCGTCCACCACGACGATGTCGCCGCGGCATTGGTGACAGGCGTGCTGGGCGAGGGCAACCCAGGCGTCTACAACCTCGCCGGGTCCGGCGAGGTCCGATGGTGCGACGTCGCCAAAGAGCTCGGCTGGTACACCGTCCGGATTCCCCGGCGCGCGATCGACGTGACCGCCCACATGGTCGGCCGGATCCCGCTGCTCGCGGTCGAAGCAGGCTGGCTCGAGGCGGTACGCGTCCCGATGCTGATGGACTGCACCCGCGCTCGCCAACAGCTGGGGTGGCAGCCGGGATACGACGGCCGTCAAACGCTCCACGAGCTAGTGGCGGCGCGCAGGTGAGGAACGATCTTTTGCCCGGGCGCATCGGCGACGCCGGATCGTCCCGAGACCCTGCAGAGATTGATCGTGGCCCGTTGATCTTCTTGCCCGCATCGATCCCTGGCGGGTTTCGGGCACGTTGGATGAGGTCTCGACCGACTGGGCGCCGGTCAGCGCGGCGGTTGGCTCGGGCGCGCGCTGCGCCTGCTCGCGGACCTTCCGGCGGAGCAGATCATGGATCTGTTCGGTGGTGCCGTCCTTGGCCCACATGCTGAAGTAGGTGTGCACGGTCTTGTATGGCGGGAAACCAAGGGGAAGCAGGTTCCATGCGCAGGCTGCCCGGTTGATCCACGAGATGGCGTTGACGATCTCGCGGAGATCATGCCCGGGTTCCTTGATCCCGATGCCTCGCCGGGCGGCCCGCCAGCCGGCCAGGATCGGCTCTATCAGCGCCCAGCGCTCATCGGACAGGTCGGTTGAATAAGCACGTCGGGGGGTCACGGGGACCGCTTTACTGGCCAGCGGCGGCGACCGCAAAGACCCCAAGGTAGATCTTTTAGAGCGACCTGCCAAACCACCAGCAACCCAAACAGGACGCCCTCTAAGACAAGGATTTCTGGCCCGATCCGGAACGACATCTCGAAAGGCCTGCGGCTGATGAACTACCCCTTCGATACCAGCGGCATCGAGGGCGGCGCCGGCGGTCCCCGAAGGTACCGCTCGCTTCCCCAGAACCTCGTGCAGACCCTGCGCCGGGCGGTCGACCGGCACCCCGCCGGCGAGGCGCTGGTAGAGCTAGGCGGGGACCGGGTGACCTACACCCAGCTGTGGGACCGGGCGGCCCGGGTGGCGGGCGGGCTGCGAGACGCGGGGGTGCGGCCCGGCGACCGGGTTGCCCTTCGGCTGCCGAACGGCATCGACTGGGCCCTGGCCTTCTGGGGGACCGTGCTGGCGGGCGCGGTCGTCGTTCCGGTGAACTTCCGTTTCGCCCCGGAGGAGCTGGCCTATGTACTGGAAGACTCCGGTGCCGGGTACGTCGTCGAGCCCGAGGTCCCGCTCCCGTATGGCAACCCGCTGGCCGTCGAGGATCAAGGGCGTGACGATCTCGCCGGCATCTTCTACACCAGCGGCACGACGGGGTTTCCGAAGGGCGCTATGACGACCCACGACAATTTCCTGTCGAGCGTCGAGAACGTCATCCGCTGCGCCCAGCTCGATCGCACCGAGGTGTGGCGGACGCTCATCTCCGTCCCGTTGTTCCACGTCACCGGCTGCGACACCCAGCTGCTGACCATGGCCGGCGTGGCCGGGACCTCGGTCCTAATGCCGGCCTTCCACGTGAAACAGTTCCTGCGGGCCATCCCCGGGGAGCGGGTCTCGTTTCTCGTCACCGTGCCCGCCATCTACTGGCTGGCGATGCACCAAGCGGAGTTCGCCGGAACGGACGTCTCGACGGTGCGCTCGCTCAGCTACGGCGGCGCGCCAATCGCCCCGGACCTGGTGACCCGCATCCAGGAGAACTTCCCCAGGGCCCGGGTCGGCAACGGGTTCGGCCTCACCGAGACGGCTTCGGTGGCCACCTACCTGCCCCACGAGCAGGCGGCCGGTCACGCCGACTCGGTCGGGTTCCCGGTGCCCGTTGTCGATGTGCGGGTGGCCAGCCCTGACCCGGCGACAGGAGCTGGGGAGCTCCTCATCCGCGGGCCGAACGTGGTCGCTGGGTACTGGCGCAAGCCGCAGCAGACAGCGGAGACCTTCGTGGACGGCTGGCTGCACTCGGGTGACATCGCGCGGGTCGACGACGACGGTCTCGTCTACATCGTCGACCGCCTCAAGGACATGATCAACCGCGGCGGCGAAAACGTGTACTGCATCGAGGTGGAGAATGTCCTCGGTGCTCATCTCGCCGTCGGCGAGGTCGCCGTCGTGGGCGTGCCCGATGTGATGATGGGCGAAAAGGTCGGCGCCGTCGTCGTGCTGCAGCCCGGGCACACCGTGGAGCCGCACGAGCTGGTCACCTTCGCGGCCAGGCATCTGGCTGACTTCGAGGTGCCGCAGTACCTGGTCGTCCGGTCCGAACCGCTGCCGAAGAACCCCGGCGGCAAGATACTCAAGGCACTGTTGCGCGAGCAGACCGAGTGGGGAAAACCGCTCCGCTGAGCGGAGCCGGCCATCGGCTCCCGCCGGCTCTGCGCACCGGCGCGGCGCTCGCCGCCTTGGGCACGTTCGCAGCGCTCGGCGTCGGCCTCGGCCTGCTCAACCGCAGTCGGCGGACCGCCGCCAACGTCGGCGCCTGCCGAGCGTGGCGCGGCCGAGATCGGCCCGGGAGGCCAGCTGACCACCCGCCCGCGCTCGCTCGTCCTGCTTCTCGCCCAGCCGTCTTGACCGCGGCGAATCCGGCACAACGCAGTACGCGGCAGGCCGCCGGTACCTGGGCGCGCGGCTGCCATCGAGGCGCTGCTGGACGGCCACCAGCCGCAGCGCCGCCTGAGCGCACCCGCCACCTGGCGCTCGGGGGATTCGGCCGCGCCCCGGGGATGCTCCTGGAGCTGGAGGTGGCCGGCGTCCGCCTGGCGGCTGCACGATACCCATGTTCTGGGCGAGCGAAGGAAACCGGCCGGTAGCTAGCCACCACGCGCCATTGGAGCAGTCGACGCCCCCGGCCGTTTGGGTAGTTGCACCGTTGTCGTTATGGGCTCTCCCCAGCTACCTGGCGGCTGGGGGGACCCTCGGGCGTGCTGGGCCAGATGGCACGTGCACGCTGCACGAAGCTCTTGTGGTCTTGCCGCTTCACGGCGAGCCGACGCCAAGTCGCGATCGCACTCACGCCCGCAGCGACACCGGCGATCGATACGCCGCGGAACGTCGGGCCGGCTTTGCGCGAAATCAGCTGCGCCGCTGCAAGCAGCGACGCGGACGCGAGCAGGCCATCGACCAGATGGTCCACGGCGCCGTCCACATCACGCACCCGAAAGTCCATGCCCAGCTCTCCCGTCCGGGCACGCTCGAGCGTCGCCAGTAGCTGGTCAGGGAGCGACTCGACGAGGTGCTGCCACGACCTCGCGGTACGGACCGCGTGGCGCGCCATGCGCTTGGGGTCGAATCGGTCGGCCAGTATTTCGTTGATGTATGGCATCAGCAGCTCGGTGAGACGTACGTCCGTACCGAGACTGCGGCCAAGGCCCTGCAGCCGCAGCAGGACGCGAAACAGCAGCGCTAGATCCGCGGGAAGCACGAGGTGGTGGTCGTGCATCAGATGCATCCCGCTGCCCAGGATCCCAGCGATGTCCAAATGCGCCACGTCACCCAGGAAGTACCGGTGCAGCCAGACGTCGATGTCTGCGCGCAGGCGCAGCACATCGACATCGGGCGGCGGAGTCGTCATCTCGAGGATCGTGTCGGTGACATCTTCCACGTCGCGCGTAACGACCGCGATGACGAGGCTCTCCAGCTGCGCTCGGCGCGGCCCCGTGACGTAACCGACGTCACCGAAGTCGAGAATGCCAAGCCGGTTCCCGCTGAGGAGCAAGAAGTTTCCGGGATGCGGATCCGCATGGAACACGCCGTCGCGGAAGATCATCTCCAAGTAGATCTCAGCCGCCCGGTGCACGAACCTGTCGACGTCCCAACCGGCTGCCTCGAGCGCGCCGCGGTCGCTGACACCTTGCCCGGCAAGCCGGCTCATCGTCAGTACACGGGTACGGGAGAACCTGCGGTACGGAGCCGGGATGACGACGTCGGGCTCGGCGCCGAAGTTCGTCGTGAAGCGTTCCAGGTTCGCCAGCTCTTGGCCCATGTCGATCGCGCCGCGCATCATCTTGTCGAACTCGGACACCATGATGGTCGGACGGTATAGCGCGATCTCGGGATCTTGTTCCTCGAGGGACGCGGCGAGCGCGCGCATGAGTTCGAGGTCCTCTGCCACCTTCTGCTCGACGCCCGCATGAAGCACCTTCACGACGATGTCGGTGCCGTCGTGCATCGTTGCCCGGTGCACCTGCGCAACCGAACCAGAGCCCATCGCGTCCGCGTCGAAGGTGGCAAACAGCTCATCCATCGGCGCTCCCAACTCGGTGACGACGATGCCGCGCACGACTTCGGGCGGATCCGGCGCCACCGAGGTCTGGAGCTGCTCCAATTCCGCGGCGACATCCGGACCGACGAGATCGGGACGGAGGCTGAGCATCTGGCCGAACTTGACGAACGTCGTCCCGAGGTCGGTCGCAGCGCCCCGCAATCGTTCGCCGGGAGACAGTGCCACAAGGTCCGGGTCGGCGAGCCTTTGCGCGATCTTCACGCCGGGAATGGCGGTGACGCGGCTCGCGGCCCAAGCCGCGAAACCGTAGCGACCGAGAACGTTGACGATCTCCTCCAGCCGCCGGTGGTGCCTTGCGAAGGTTGCGGAGAGCTGGTCCATGTCGCTCCGAGTCGATTAGCCAGCTGGATGAGCCTACGTCCAAGCCGCAGGGTTCAAGTAGTATCCGCCACTATCGTGCGCGCCAGATGATACTCCGCAGCAAACACCCGTGACCTGCCGCCAGCGCACCAGCCTGATCCCGCTGCCGCGCTCGTGACGTGACCGGATCCTGATAGTCCTCCGTCGAGACAGTCGAGACCCCCGTAGAAGGTGAACCTCAGCGCGCCCCGGCCCGGCTCCGCGACCCGGCGGTGCCCCGACTGCTCCGCCCACGCCATCAGCCTGTCCCCGGCCGCCTCCCGCATTGCCCTCGGTCCAGCAGTCCATGCGGTAACCGTCGCCGTCATCACAACCTGCCCCTGCTGGCCAGACTGTCGGGCACAGTTCAGGATGTCACCACCGGTCAGGCTGCTGCGCGGTGCGCTGCCCGCGGCGGTCACTCGTCCGGAAGAGGTCCTCGACACCGCCTTCGGCATTGCCGAGCAGGGGCTGCAGGTCAGCCGACGCGTCGCACTCGAGGCGCTCGGGTAGCAGCCCGGCCCAGGGGCTGGAAGGTGCGGGTGGGCTGGTCGCGGCAGCCGCAGTGCCACGGCTCGGCGCCAGCCTGGCTTGCCGCGCACCCCTTAGCCGCCCACGAACTGCTCATCGGACAGCCACGCACCCAGCCGGTCACGCACACCATCACCGGCAGCGGGCGCTCGCGTTTGCCCCGGCACATCGCCGCGACGGCCGCGACGATCTCCGGCGCGGGCTGCGGCCACGGCCGCGGCTGGACAGACATCAAGGGTGCGGCTGCCCCCCCATTCACCCCGGAAGCTCCTCGTGGAGGAATCAGGCCGGAAACGACCTAAGGGAATCGGCCGGTGGATCGGGGCTAAGAGCATCGGCGTCTACCGGACTTCGCTGCTGCCCCACAAGCGTTTCGGCGCCGACGATCCCGCGGAGCTCCAGGGTGCTGACAAGCGGGCCGCTGCGAAGAAGGCGAGCCGGGGAGACGCGCTCGCGTTCGCGCAGGAAGCGCGTCCGCCCAGCGCAGCCGTTAAGAACAATGATGCATAACGGCTGCGCTGGCGTGGCACTGGGCATGCGCGTTCATGCAGTACGAGGTGGGCTCGTGGGCGACGGACCGCTGCACGAGCGGGCCGAGATCAGGCAGGCCTGGCCGGGTCGCCGGCGGCTGGCGACCCTTATCGGCTCCGGCGGCATGGCAAGACCCGCCTCACCCGCGCCGTGGCGATTGGCCTGCGCCGTGCTTTGGCTGACGGCGCGCATTTCGTGTCCCTGTGCTCGCTCGAGGATCACCGGCGAGCAGGGATGGACTCGGTGCTGGAAAGCTTCCGGGAGCCGGTCCTGCCGGGCCGTGACCTTAGGCTCTGGCCGCGGAGTGCGCGAAGACAAGAGCATAGGGAAGACCTTATGGAGCGAGGTGCCTGTGGCAGTTGCCGTCCCCCGCCGCAAGGAAAGCGCTGCCCTCCCGTCGCCAGTGACGGCGGCGGAGGCCGCCGCGCTGGGGCTGCTGACATCCCTGCCCGGCTGGGGAGCGGCACCAGGGGCCCGAGCGGTTGAAATGCTTCCGCTGTCTGAGGGCGTCCCCGCGCGGCGGTTCCCGATCGTCAATGTCTTGCTGGTCGCCGCCAACTTCGCGGTGTGGATCTTCTGTGAGCTTCCGCACCTCAACTCGGCGGTCTGCCACGCCTCGTTCTGCCCCGTGCACCGTCGACAACGCCCGCCACGCACCGGAGCCGTGGGGCGTGAGCTGGATCACCGCCACGTTCCCGCACGGAGGCTGGGACCACATCCTCGGCAACATGTTGTTCTTGGCGATCTTCGGCAAGAACGTCGAGGACGCCTTCGGGCCGCTGCAGTAGCTTGCCCTCTACTTCGCCGACGGCTTCGTCGCGATGATGACGCGGTCCGCGATGACCCTGCTCTTCGGCACGGCAGCAAACGCGCAGGTGCCGAACCTCGGCGCCAGCGGCGCCACCGCCGCCATGGCTGGGCGCTACTTCATCCTCTACCCAGGCTCGCGGATCCTCACGGTCGTGCCCTTTGTCCCGATCCCGGTCCCGGCCTGGATCTACCTCGGCCATCGCGCCCCAGGCGCGATAGCGAGAACCGAGGTCCGCCGTCCACTCCGAAAGGACATCGCAATGGGAAAGACCAAGGATATTCGCGAGGCGGTGGAAAGTGAGCTTATCGACGACCCGCTCGTCGACGCGGCCTGCATCACCGTCATGAACATCAACGGGGAGGTGGCGCTCAACGGCACGGTGCCGAGCTACCCGCAGTACCTGAAGGCGGCCGAGGCAGCATGGCGCATCGCCGGGGTGACCAATGTGCACAACCACCTGGAGGTGGTGCTACCGCCGGAAAACTACCGTGACGACGCCATGCTGACCACTGCGGCGAACAATGCGCTCGCGGCCAGCGCCACGGTGCCGGAAGGGGTCGAGGCGACCGCGGAGAAGGGCAACCTCAGGCTGACCGGCATGGTGAAGTACCGCAGTCAGTGCGCCGCCGCCGAATCGGCCGTTACCGGGCTGATCGGTGTCCGCAACATCAAGGACGAGATCGAGCTCGCCTTCGACGTGGACCCCGCCGACATCAACCGGCTCGTCCGGAAGGCCCTGGACCGCCACTCGGTGCCTCCTGACGACGGTCATGTCTGGGTCAACACCACCGGCAACACGGTCACCCTTATCGGCCAAGTGCGGACCCAGGCCCAACGCGACGCCGTAGTCGATGCCGTATGGCGGGGACACGGCGTCATGGTCGTCCTCGACGAACTCGAGATCACCGGCTGACCGCCCCCACGACAAAGGGGGCTAAGAAACCGCCGGCCGTCGATGGCGGGCGCGTACCTGCGGCTCGGGACGCTGCGCGACGATCCCGCTCTGGGCCGTACCCGGCCTGGGCTGCTCTCGCCAAGCACACCGGATTGCGGCTCTCACCAGCAAGGTTATGGTCCCGAAGTGGCCCTTGAGACGGTTCGGCTGGTCGTCGCCCAGTCGGGCTTCGTTGTCATTCCCGGTACCCGGCGGCCGTCAGCGCGGCGCCGGTATGAGGCGCTGCGCGCCAACTTCACCGAGGACATGCCCGCCAGCGAGGTTGCTGACAAGTTCGGGTACTCCACGCCAGCGTTGACCAGATGGCCACGCTGCTGCGCAAGAGCAGGCTGGCGCTGTTCGCCGGGGCCAGGCCGGGGCCGAAGGACCCGCGAAGGCCACCGGCCAGCTGCGGCAGCGGGTGCTGGAGCTGCGAGCGGCCAGGCACAGCGTCACCGAGATCGCCGCCGCGCTCACCGGCGAGGGGATGCCGGGCTCGGCGCAGACTGTCTGGCAGATCCTCGACGCCGAGGGGCTGCCCCGGCTGCCCCGCCGCGACGAGGGCCGCCGCGGCCCGCCGGCGAGGCTGGCGCGGTTTCGGGACAATTCGTGCTGGTCAACCTGTTCCGCGAGCGGATCGGCGCGCCGATGCGCCCGGATGCGATCGGCGAGCTGATCGCCGCTGGCGGCCGGCGGGCGGGCCTGGACCTGGCCGTCACCCCGCACCAGCTCCAGCATGCGTACGTCAATGATGTCCTTCCTATCCGTGCCGACGCCATGAAGGACCGCCAGCCGGGCCATCTCGATCCTCCAACAACGGAAGTCTCAGACATGCCGGGAGGCCTCACCGCAGTGGACTACCACGTCGCGAGGCCCGGTGATGCCTGACTGGGCCGGGAATCTCGTTGCCAAGCCATATACGATCGCGGCGTGGGCTTCAACCGGGTGACGTGGACTCCGGGACATGAGCGTAAGCCGATCGGGGCATCCCGCTTCCGGCAACTGGCAAGGCTGCGCCGGCAACGCGAGGCCCGGGCGCGGGAGACCGCGGCGGCCCACGCGCTCAAGGGATCGCTGATGTCCCTCGCCGCTCTGCTCGGTAGCGAGGTCAAAGACCCAGACGGCCGTAGCGTCGGCCGACTGAGCGATGTCGTCGTCCACTGGACCACGCGGGGGGCCTATCCAGCCGTCAAAGCGATCGTCGTGAAGACCGGCAAACTTGAGGTAGTGATCCGCGCACGCTGGCTCGAAGTCGCCTCGCCGTCTACGGTCCGGCTGCGGTCGTCTCGCGCGTACGCTAGCGCTGTCGGCCGCCACCCTGATGATGTCGCGCTCGCACACGACGTTCTCGATCGACAAGTCGTCGACGCGGATGGGGTTCAGATCTTGCGCCCTTCCGACATCTACCTGGCTTCGGTGGGGGACCGAATCGAGCTAGTAGGGATCGAAGTTGGCATCCGGGCGCTGGTCCGGCGGCTCGGGCCCAAGAGCCTGCGCAGCCGCGTCCGTCTGGGCCGGGCCATCGATTGGGGGTCGATCAGCGCCTTCGTCCCCCCGCGAGCCAAGGGAGACATACGTCACGGCCGCCGCTCGGAGATCGCGGGTGAAGCGGGCACCGGCCTGGAACTCGACCGCGAAGCCGCCGAAGTCAAACGTCTGAGGCCCAGCGAGGTTCAGGCGGCGCTTGAGGACGCGAAGGCTAGACGCACCGGAGAGCTACCCTGAGCGCCGTCGACAGCCTCCGCGACCGGGCCCGCCGTCGACGGGCCAAGCTGCCACGCTGGCTGGCAGCAGTTTTCGGTTTCCTGGCCATCCTCGGTCCGGGGCTGATCTCGGCGAATGCCGGCAACGATGCGGGCGGGATCATCACCTACGCCAGCGCCGGGTCGCAGTTCGGCTACCGGATGCTGTTCCTCATGGTTTTGATCACGGTGGCGCTGGTGGTCGTGCAGGAGATGTGCGCGCGGCTTGGCGCATACACCGGCGAGGGGCTGGGCGCGTTGATCCGCGAGCAGTTCCCGCTGCGCAGCGGCGCCGCCGCGATGGTGCTCCTATTCATCGCCAACGCGGGCCTGACGGTGAGCGAGTTCGCGGGCGTCGGTGCCTCGATGCAGATCTTCGGGGTCTCGCGCTACATTGTGGTGCCCGTCGCGCTGGCCGGGATCTGGGTCGTCACCGTTCTCGGCAACTACTCGCAGGCCGAGCGCGTGTTCGTGGTGATGGGCCTGGTATTCCTGACATATCCGGTCGCGGCGTTCCTGGGCCATCCCGGCGCCGGCGCCGTGGTCAGTAACCTCCTGTGGCCGCACTTCCTGCACTCGAAAGCGTTCTTGCTGCTAGCGGTCGCGCTGATCGGCACGACCATCACCCCCTACATGCAGTTCTACCTGACCTCGGCCGTGGTCGACAAAGGCGTCACCCCGCAGAGCTACAAGGGTGAGCGAATCGACACGATCAACGGGGCCATCCTGTCCGACGTGGTATCGATCTTCATCATCATCGCCACGGCCGCCGCGATCGGCGGTACCGGACCACTGAGCAACGTCGGACAGGCCGCGGCCGCGCTGCGCCCGGTCGCTGGCCAGGCGGCATCGCAACTGTTCGCCATCGGCCTGCTCGGCGCCGCGCTGCTGGCGGCGACGGTGGTGCCGCTGTCGACCGCGTACGCGATCGCCGAGACCGCAGGCGTGGAGCGGTCGCTGTCCCGGAAGCTGCGCGAGGCGCCGTTCTTCTACGGGATCTACACCGTCCAGCTGATTGTCGGCGCCGCGGTTGCCCTCCTGCCGGGGAACGCGGTCAGCCTGGTGATCAACGCCCAGGTGCTGAACGGATTCATCACCCCCGTGCTCCTGACCTACATCCTGATCCTCGCCAACCGCCGGTCGGTCCTCGGAGACGCGGCGAATGGCCCGATCTTCCGCGCCGTCGCCACGCTCTGCGTGACCATCGTGGGGCTGCTCTCAGCGGTCGTGCTGGTCCAGACCACGGTCGGCTGGCTGTGAAGGTCGGCACCGGGCCGCCCCGAGCTCCGCAGGCGCCTCGCCGACCTGCAGGCGGCAGCCAGCGCCGCCGAACGCGGAGGAGGCCGGCTTCGGATGACCGGCCTCGGCTCTTGCGGCATTGTCAGCCTTTAAGAGCTTCCTGCAGTTCGCTGGTGATTTCGTCAGTCGTGGCCTCCACGGTTCGCTTGACGACTTTGGCGGCTTTGGTCAGCGCCTTGTCGAGTGCTTGTTCGATGGTCGGCTCGCCAACCGCGATGAGCCCGGCCTGGCTGGCGGTGAGTTGCTCCGCCGCCTCGTGGAGCTCCTTGCGGGGCAGGGTCCCGCGCCCGAACCACTCAGGGATGACACGGATGTGCGGCCGGTCCATCCGCTTGACCACGTGAGGCTTGCCGTCCTCCTGATCGATCACAGCCGCGTCGTACTGGCCGATCATCTCCTCCTTGTGCAGCTGCTCGATTGCGTCCAGGTCTGCCAGCGCGGCGTCGACCGTCTCGTACGCTGCGGCGTAGACGACCAGCTGTTTGTTCTCAGCCATGGCATCTCCCCGGTCGGTTATCCGATAGGCGAGTCCCACGCTAGCCTTCGCCCAGTTCCTGGGTAGGGACTAACGTCCCGTCCAGCACCGCGGTGCCGCTGTCAGCCGCGGCGGCTGCTTTTCGGCGCCGCCGGTCCGGCGGTCCCGGCGCCGGGCTCGGCCAGCCGCCGCCTCAGCGCCGTGCGCACCGACTGGGATGCACCTGGACGCCGAACCGCTGCGCGGCCTGCGCGGCCACTGTCCCGTTCGGCATGGGCGGCTGCCTGCAGCATGCCTGGCCGCATGACCTGGCGCACTACTTCTTCGCCCGGGCCCGCTGGGAACCTGACCAGCTCGGCCTGGCGGTCGCGCAGCTGGCGGTCCTGCTGGTGACCGAGCCGGGCGCTGATCTGCGCGTGGCCGTCAATGACTCGGTGTTCCGCCGCTGCGGGCGGAGGGTGCACGGGGCCGGCTGGCAGCACGACGGCAGCTCCCCGGCGATGAGCAAGCTCAGCTACGGCAACTGCTTCGTCACCGCCGCGGTCTTGGCCACGGTCTGCATATGGCAGCCGCGTCCGGGGTCATCGCTGACCGGCTGCCCGGTCATGATTGGCTGTCCGCGGCAGGGGTGGCGCGCTGGGGGACTGGGTGTCCGTAGCGGTGGCGGAACAGCAGGTAGGCCGGCAGTCCGGCCAGCAGGGGGAGCCAGTACGAGACGATCCGGTAGGCCAGGGTGGCCAGAAAGGCGTAGCCAGGGCGGACGCCGGCCAGGATCAGCAGGCCGCTGAGGCTGGCCTCCACGATGCCCAGCCCGCCGGGGGTGACCGGGAACAGCGCGACGATGCCGACGGCGGAGTAGGCCAGCAGCACCAGGGAGGGCTGCGGGTCGGCCCCGGTGGCGCGCAGCGCGGCCAGCAGGCAGCCGTAGTCGAAGCCGAGGCGCCCGGCGGTCAGCAGGACCGCCTGCCGCCAGTGCCGGCCCAGCACCGACCTGATCGTGTCGCGTTCGGCCAGCAGCCGGGTGTCCAGGCCGGTCACCCGCGGCCGACGGCCGCGGGTGACCCGGTTCCACAGGTTCTGCGCCGCACGGCCGAGTACGGCCAGCGGCCGGTCGGTGCGCAGCAGGATCACACCGCAGACCGCGAACAGGACGAACCCGGCCAGGCCGAGCAGGGCGGTATGGACCAGCCCGCGGCTGACCGGCGCGCCGGCCACGATGGCGGGCAGCGCGAAGACCGGTAGCGCCAGCAGGCCGCCGACGCCCAGCAGCGAGAACGTGGTCAGGCCGCCGACGGCGGTGTCGGTGTCGAACCCCGCGGTGGTCAGCATGCTGAACTGGACGGCGGCGCCGGCCGCGTCGCCGCCGGGCAAGCTGTTGGTGACCGCGTTGCCGGCCAGCCCGGCGGTGACCACGGCGAACCAGCCCCGGGTCCGCAGCGCCAGCCGTTGCAAGGCGAAGTTGCAGGTGAAAGCGACTATCTCGGCGGCCAGCGCGACCGTGAACCACACCGGGTTCAGTGCCGACAGGCGCGGCCATTCACCCAGCACCTTGATGAGCGCGGGCAGCACCAGGTAGATGGCCGCGCCGGCCACCGCGACGGGCAGGGCCCGCCTGACGACGGTCTTCCAGGTCGGCGGGTGCGCCTGCGCGGCGTCGATCCTGGCCGCCTTCTGCGCAACCGACGTGGACTTCCCGGCGTCGATCGACCCTCCGCCTGGCTGCTGCCCTGGCGGCTGAGGATGCCTGCGAGCCGTCATGTCGTAACTCATTCTCCAGGGCCGGGACCGTACCTGACAGCAGCTCTTTCCAGCGGAGGTCCGTTCGGCAGCAGCAATCAGGACCTTCGCCCTCTAGGACCAGGGTTGCTGCGCAGCACAGTGACAGAAGACCGTACTGGCTCGATCCGGCGAGGGTGATCGTCATGGCCGCCAACCCCCAACGTGTCCCGGAGCCGTCGGGCAGCCCAGCGGAAGCCGTCCCGGCGGGCGCCCAGCCCGAACGCAGTATCGGCCTGACCTCGGCGACCGGGCTGGTCATCGGCAGTGTCATCGGCATCGGCGTGTTCACCATGCCGGCCGTGCTGGCGAGCGCGGGCACCAGCTCGCTGCTCGTGCTGGCCGTCGTCGCGGTCGGCGCCATGCTGCTGGCGGTGCTGTTCGGCCAGCTGACTAGGCGGGTGCCCAACTCGGCCGGCGGGCTTTACGCCTACGCCCGGTACGAGTTCGGTGATTTTGCCGGGTTCGTCACCGGCTGGTCCTACTGGATCTCGTCCTGGGCCGGCGACGCCGCGATCGTCGCGTCCTGGGTCTTCTACGTCGACGCGCTGTTCGCCATCAAGCCCGCATGGTGGGGGAACTGGGGCATCGCCCTGCTCGGCCTGTGGGTCCCCGCCATCGTGAACCTGGCCGGCGTACACCAGATGGCCTGGTTCCAGAACCTCACCGTGGTGCTGAAGTTCCTGCCGCTGCTGCTGGTAGGCGTGGCCGGGTGGTTCTTCGTCCGCGCGGCGAACTTCGGCCCGTTCAACGCCTCCGGCGGCAGCCTGTACACCGCGATCGGGATCGCGGCCGGCGTGGCGCTGTTCTCCTTCATCGGCGTGGAGGTGGCGGCCATCACCGCCAAGCGGGTCCGTAACCCGCGCCGGAACGTCGGCCGCGCCTCGGTGCTGGGCACCGGGGCCTGCGCCATCTTGTACCTGCTCGTGTCGGCCGCGGTGATGGGCCTGGTCCCGCACCACGCGCTGGTGGACAACACAGCGCCGTTCGTGCCCGCCTTCGAGGCCATCTTCCCCCACGGCGTCTGGGCCGGCAAATTCGTCGCGGCCGTGGCCGTGGTCTCCGCCATCGGCGCGCTGAACGGGTGGACGCTGGTCACCACCGAGGTGTCCCGGGCGGTCGCCGACGACGACCTGTTCCCGCGCCCGTTCGCCTGGACCGACCGCAGGGGCAACGCCTGGTTCGGCATCGTGATCGCGGCGCTGCTGCCCTCGCTGCTGATGCTGTGGCGCTACACCACTGCCACCGGGCTGACCGTGTTCATCGACCTGGTCGATCTGACCGTCGTCACCGTCGCACTGCCCTACCTGTTCTCCGCCTGCGCCCAGCTCACCTACCTGCTCTCTCGGCGGCGCCGGGTGCAGGGATGGCTGCTCGCCCGTGACCTGACCGTCGCCGGGGCCTCGGTGCTGTTCTCGATGTGGGTCACCTTCGCCTCCGGCTACTCGGCCGTCTACCAGGCCATGGTTCTGGTGCTGGCCGGCCTGGTCCTGTATGCGTTCCTGAAGGCCCGCCGCGAACGGCTCGGCCAAGCGCCAGGGCCCGCCGGGGACGGCCCTCGGCTCGTCACCCGATGAGGCGGACGCGGACGTCGGCGCCGTGCCGCCGGACGAACACCGGGTCGCGATCAAGCTCGGCGAGCTCGGCGATGCCCTCGACCATGGCGCCGACCCGGTGCAGCAGCTCGACGAAGGCCGCCACGTCCAGAGTCCAGAACTGCCGGTACCCGAGGAACGTATGAACCACCACCAGCTTGGGCCAGAAGGCGGCCGCAACCACGCGGCCACAATGGATAGGTGCCTGACGCCGGGGACTCTGCTCGGATGAGCGGGACCGGGGACTCTGCTCGGATGAGCGGGACCGCGGATTCCGCCGCAGCCAGCCGCGTCCCTTCCGGCGGCCCGGCCGGCAGCTCGGAGGGTTCAGCGTCGCCGCCCGCCGTCAGGAGCAAGTCGCGGGCGTACCGGGTCGGTGCCGTGCTGCTGGGCGTGGTAGTCATCGTTGCCATCTTCGTCGGTGTCATCCCGCAGTTCGCGAGCTACCACGACGCGTGGGTCGCTTTGGTGAAGATGAGCCCGGCCTGGGCGGTGGCCATCACCGCCGCCGCCGCCATCAACCTGATCGTCGTCGTCTGGCCTTTCCAGGCGGTCCTGCCGCAGCTGCGCTTCCGGCACGGGTTCATAGAGACCCAGACCTCGACGGCGGTCGCCACCACGGTGCCGGCGGGCGGGGCGCTGGCTCTCGGGCTGGCCTACCGGATGTTCGGCAGCTTCGGGTTCTCGGCCGTGGCCGTCAGCACAGCGCTGGTGACGACCGGCGTCTGGAACCTGGGATTCAAGTTGGGGCTGCCGGTCGTGGCCGTGGTCCTGCTGGCAGTCACCGGGCACAGCACCGGTCACGCGGTCGGCGCCGCCTTGATCGGGGTGGCGCTCATCGCGGTGTCCGGGACCGTGCTGTGGCTGGTCTTCCGCGATGAGGCCAGCGCCCGCCGAGTCGGCCGCCTCGGCGACCGGATTCTCAACTGGGTGCTGCACTTCGCCCGCAAGCCCGAGTCGCACCGGGTGGAGCACGCCGCGCTGCATTTCCGAAACCAGACCACCGACATAGTGCACGAGCGAGGCTGGCTGCTGACCGCCGCCGTGGCGGCCAGCCAGTTCGCGGTGTTCGTCCTGGTCGTGTTTTGCGTCCGGGCGGTCGGCATCCCCGCCGACACGGTCAGCTTCCTGGCGGTCCTGCTGTCCTTCGCCATCGCCCGGCTGGCCGGGGCCCTCCCCATCACCCCGGGCGGCCTGGGCAGCGTGGACGCCGCCTTCACCGGCATGCTGATCGCCTTCGGGGCGACGTCCAGCGGTGCCCTGGCCGCCGACCTGGTGTGGCGGGCTACCACCTACTTCCCGCCGATCGTCATCGGCATCGTGACCTACCTGCTCTGGAAACGCCGCCTGGTCAAGGGCACCTACGAGAAGGATCCCGACGTCAGGCCATCCTCAGTCCCCGCTGACGGATAAAGATAAACCGGCTACCGGCGTCGCATCGACCGTGTGCACCTGTCGCCCAGGACGATTGCGGGGCGACACGTCAAAGGATGTACTACCTCATGATCCAGGCCGACACGATCAGGACAGGCTCGGCGTGCACCGTTCCGGTTGCCGACGCGTACTGGCTGGCGTCCCAGGCCCGGATGATCATCGACTTAATGGTGGGTAGGTGCCATTTCTATAGCCATTCGATCAGGTGATTGCGGAACACCACGCCAGGGGCCGGGACGGACTTCCGGACCAAAGTCCAGCGGGCTGCAGGTCCTGGCCGGTCGTGACCTTGGGCCCTGTGCGGCAGTGCGCATGAACGCGAGTCTGTGGGCAGCCGTCCGTAGGACAGGGAGGTGCCGATGGCATCTGTTTCCGGCCATCGGGAAAGCGCAACCGTCCCATTGTCCATGGCCGTTACGCAGGCGGCCACATTGGGGGCCGCTGACGTCCTGGCCCGGCTGGGCACCGGGACCGGAGGCCTGCGGGGGGATGAGGCGGCGCGGCGGCTGCGGGTGGCGGGGCCGAACGCGGTGCGTTCGTACCGGGCGCGGGCGTGGCCGGTACTGCGGGGCCAGCTGCGCTCCCCGTTGTTGCTGCTGCTGGCGGTGACCGCGCTGGCGTCGGCGTTCCTGGGCCAGGTCAGTGATGCGGTGATCATCTGGGTCATCCTGGTCGCCTCGGTCGGCCTGGGGTTCCTCAACGAGTACAAGGCGGCGAAGACCGCTGAGGCGCTGCATTCGGGCATCCATCACCGCTGCGTGACATGGCGGGATGGGCACCCGCACACGGTGGACGTGACCGAGCTGGTGCCCGGTGATGTGGTGGACCTGCAGCTGGGCCAGGTGGTGCCTGCTGATATGCGGCTGCTGGCTGTGGCGGGGCTGGAGTGTGATGAGTCAGTGCTGACCGGCGAGTCGGTGCCGGTGGAGAAGTCCGCCGAGCCGGTCGCCGCCGGCTCACCACTGGCCGAGCTGAGCTGCTGCGCGCTGATGGGCACGGTGGTGCGGGCTGGCTCGGGCACGGGCATTGTGGTGGCGACCGGCGGTGACGCCGAGTTCGGCCGTATCGCCAAGGGCCTGGGAGAGGGGCGGCCCGAGACCGAGTTCCAGGTCGGGCTGCGGAAGTTCTCGATGCTGCTGGTCGAGGTGGCCGGCGTGCTGACCAGCGGGATCTTCATCATCAACGTCGTGCTGCACAAGCCGGTCATCACCGCGCTGCTGTTCTCGCTGTCGATCGCGGTAGGGATCACGCCGCAGTTGCTCCCGGCGGTGGTCTCGGCCAGCCTGGCCGCCGGGTCACGGCAGCTGGCCCGGTCCAAGGTCCTGGTCAAGCGGCTGGTCTGCATCGAGGACCTGGGCGATGTCGATGTGCTGTTCACCGACAAGACCGGCACTCTGACCGAAGGCAGCCTGCGCTTCATGCGCTCCTCGGGTCCAGCCGGGACAGCCGATGACGAGCCGCTGCTGCTGGGGCTGCTGTGCAATGAGGCGCTTGTCGAGAACGGCCGGGCCGCGGGCGGGAACCAGCTCGACGTCGCGTTGTGGGACTCCCCCGCGGCCGCCGGGCAGCAGGCGGCGCTGGCCCGCTACCACCGGCTGGACACGTTGCCGTTCGATCATGACCGCCGCCTGGTCTCGGTGCTCACCCAGGACGACCAGGGCAACCGCATGATCATCACCAAGGGCGCCCCGGAAGGACTGGTCGCCAGGTGTTCCAGCATTCCCCCTGCTGCCCAGAAGGCACTCGATGCGGAGTTCGCGGCCGGCAACCGGGTGATCGCCGTGGCGACCCGGCCGATACCGGGCCGGTCATCGATCAGCACGGCCGACGAGCACGACCTGGCCTTCCGCGGCCTCCTGGTCTTCCTGGACCCGCCGAAGCCGGACGCCCGCGAGTCGCTGCAGCGGCTGGCCCGCCTCGGTATCACCGTGAAGATCCTCACGGGGGACAACCCGGTGGTGGCGGCCAAGGTCTGCGCCGACCTCGGCCTGCCGCCCGGCCAGGTGGCCACCGGCGCGGACATCGACAAAGCGGGTGATGACCTCGGCGACCTGCTGGATCGCACCACAGTGTTCGCCCGGGTCAGCCCGGAGCACAAGGCCCAGATCGTCCGCACGCAGCGGGCCACGGGCACCGATGTGGCCTTCCTCGGCGACGGCGTCAACGACGCCGTCGCCCTGCACACCGCCGACGTCGGTATCTCCGTCGAGTCGGCCACCGACGTCGCCAAGGACGCCGCCGATGTGCTGCTGCTGGAAAAAAATCTGGACGTGCTCGCCGACGGCGTGATCGGCGGCCGGCGGATCTTCGCCAACACCATCAAGTACGTCCTGATGGGCACGTCCAGTAACTTCGGGAACATGTTCAGCGCCGCCGGGGCGTCGATCTTCCTGAGGTTCCTGCCCATGCTGCCCTCGCAGATCCTGCTGAACAACCTGCTGTATGACACCAGCCAGCTGGCCATCCCCACCGACAACGTCGACGAGGAACAGGTCGCCCAGCCGACCCGCTGGGACATCGGCTTCATCCGCCGGTTCATGATCGTCATGGGCCCGATCAGCTCCGTCTTCGACTTCCTGACCTTCGGCATCATGTTGTGGGTGTTCCACGCCGGGCCAGCGCTGTTCCACACCGGCTGGTTCGTGGAATCGCTGGCCACCCAGACCCTGGTGATCTTTGTGATCCGCACCCGGCGGGTCCCGTTCTTCCGCAGCGTCGCGAGCGCGCCGATGGCGCTGGCCGCGGTCGGCATAACCGCCATCGGCGCGGCGCTACCCTATACCGGCCCGCTGGCCCGCCTCCTGGGCTTCCGGCCCCTGCCGGGCACGTTCTTCTTCGCCTTGGCCGGGATCGTCGTGGTGTACCTGGTGCTGGTCGAGTTCGGCAAGTACTGGTTCTACCGCCTATACCACGCCCCGGCCACGCCCGCGCCCCGGCACCGCACTCCCGGTCACCGCGTGCGCCGCCGCGCCGCCCGCTTCGTCACCCACAACCACCTCCTGGGCCGCCGACCCAACACCGGCCGGAGCACGCCGGCCAGACCAGGCAGCAAAGCTCCGGCCGGGTGAACCACGGTGGCGCGGCTGGCGGCACGCTTCATCGGCGGCGGGATGGCGGCCGTCGGCTTCCTCGGCCTAGCTGCTCCGATGATCCTCGCCGGGTGCGGCAGCCCGCAGGCGCCGGTGATACCAGGGGTGGTGAGGGTGGTGGCGGGAGGGAACTTCTGGGGGAATATCGCCGCGCAGATCGGCGGCCGTCACGTGCGGGTCACCTCGATCCTGTCCGATCCGGCCGCCGACCCGCACCTGTACGAGTCCGACGTGGCCAACGCGATCGCGGTGGCTGAGGCGGGGCTGGTCATCGAGAACGGCGCCGGTTACGACGTCTTCCTGTCGCAGCTGCTGGGGGCCACCACCCACCGGGGGTGCCTGGTCGTCTCCGTGCAGCGGGTGCTGGGCGCGGACGGCCCGGATGTGAATCCCCACTTCTGGTACGACATCCCCCGGGTGCCGCGGGTGGCGGCCGCGATCGAGTCCGCGCTGGCGCGGCTGCTGCCGCGCGACGCGGCGTCGTTCGCGGCCAACCTGGCCGCCTTCGACCGCTCGCTCGGTCCGGTTCAGGCGGTAGTGCGCGCTATCCGCCGCCGCTACCCTGGCGCGCCGATCGCCTACACTGAGCGACTGCCCGGATACCTGCTGCAGGCCGCGGGGCTGCGGGTGCTCACCCCGCCAGGGTTTGCGGCCGCGATCGAGGACGGCAACGAGCCGGCCCCCGGGGACGCCCTGGCGATGGACCGGTTGCTGACCGGCCGCAGGATACGGGTGCTGCTGTACAACGCCCAGACCGCCAGCCCGGTGACCCAGCACGCGCGGGCCCTGGCCCGCCGGGCCGGCATCCCGGTGGTGGCGCTCACCGAGACCATGCCCCCGTCGTTCCGCACCTACCAGGCCTGGCAGCTGGCCCAGACCACGGAACTGCTGCGCGCGCTCGGGGAACGAGGATGAACGGCCCCGGCGGGGCCGATGTCGCCCTGCACGCCGCGACACTTCGCTACGGGCGCCACCTGATCTGGGAGGACCTCGACCTGGAGGTGGCACCCGGAGAGCGGCTCGCGGTGCTGGGCCCGAACGGCGCGGGCAAGACCACGCTGCTCAAAGTGCTGCTGGGGCTGATCCCCCTGTCGGCGGGCACGGTGACCATCGACGGCCGGCCGCCGGCGCATGGCAGTGAGCAGGCCGGCTACCTGGCCCAGCAGCGGATGTTCGATCCTGACCTGCCGATCCGCGGCCGAGACCTGGTCCAGCTCGGGGTCGACGGGCACCGCCTGGGCCTGCCGCGGGCTCATTGCCCGCAGGCGGAAGCGGCCATCGAAGCAGTCGGCGCCGGCTCGTACGCCTCGGCGCCGGTGGGACGGCTGTCCGGCGGGCAGCAGCAGCGGCTGCGGATCGCCCAGGCCCTGGCGGGCGGCCCGCGGCTGCTGCTGTGCGACGAGCCGCTACTCTCACTCGACCCGGCATCCCAGCAGTCGGTCACGGCCCTGTTCGATGACTACTGCCGGGCGCACGGCACCACACTGGTGCTCGTCACCCACGAGATCACCCCCATCGCCGGGATCATCGACCGGGTCCTGTACGTGGCGCGCGGCCGGTGGGCCGCGGGCAGTCCCGACACGGTGATGGACACCGAAACGCTCAGCGCCCTGTACGGCTCCCACATCGACGTCATCCGGGTGCATGACCGCATCGTTGTCGTGGGGGAAGGCGGCGGCCCGCACCATCCGCCCGGCGGCAGCCACCAGGGTCACGGCCACGACCGGGGCCAGGGCCGGGGCGACCTGGATGGCGGCGGCCACCCCGGCCACCCGGCGCAGGGAGGCCACCGCTAATGGGTTTCGGTTTCCTGCTCGCCCAGCCGTTCGCCCAGCACGCGCTGCTGGCCGCCGCGCTGGTGGCCGTCGCCGCCGGGCTGATCAGCCCGTTCGTGGTGACCAGGGGAATGGCGTTCGCCGTGCACGGCACCGCCGAACTGGCCTTCACCGGGGCCGCCGCCGGGCTGCTGGTGGCGAACAACGCCATCGTGGGTGCACTGGTGGGGTCCCTGGTCGTGGCGGCGCTCATCGCCACCCTCGGCGCCAGCCCACGCGAGCGCGACTCGGCCATCGGGTCCATCCTCGCCTTCGGGATGGGGATCGGAATCTTGCTGCTGGGCTTCTACCACGGATTCGCCACCGCGGCGACCAACATCCTGTTCGGCAACATCTTCGGGGTCTCCGGCAGCCAGCTGCTGGTCCTGCTCGCGCTCGGGCTGATCGTGGTGATCGTGATGGCCATCTGGTACCGGCCGCTGCTCTTCGCCTCGATCGACCCCGACACCGCGGAGGCACGCGGCGTGCCGACCAGGCGCCTGGGGCTGCTGTTCCTGCTCGTCCTCGCCCTGACCGTGACCGGAGCGGCCCAGGTCGTCGGGACCCTGCTCGTGCTCAGCCTGGCCATCACCCCCGGCGCCGCCGCGCAACGGCTGAGCGCCAGCCCGCTCGTGGTGGCCGGGCTGTCCATCCTGTTCGCCATCATCGCCGCCGATGGCGGGCTGCTGATGAGCTTCGAGATCACCACCGTCAAGGCCAGCGTGTTCATCACCAGCATCAGCTTCGCCCTTTACCTGCTCGCCCGCGCGGCCGGCCCGGCCCTGCGCGGGCGCCGGCGCTACGGCGGGCCCGAATTGGCCGCAGATGACGCCCCGGAGACGTTCGTCCCCGGCCCCGCCGCTGTCCAGCCCCGGCCCGCAGCACCAGGCCAGCGGGGTGCGCATGGACACGGTCAACCGCCCCGCTGAGGGTTGCCCGGTGACGCGGGCAGGCCCCTGGTACGCCTGCTCGCCGGAGGCGACGGCCAAGGCCCTGGGATGGACCCCGCAACCGGGCTGACCGCGGCGCGGGCCGCGCAGCTGCTGGCTGCCGATGGCCCGAATGTGCTTCCCGCGGAGAAGCCCGAGCCCGGCTGGCGCCGGTTCCTCGGCGAGACCGCAGTTACATGCAGCTGATCCTGGTCGCCTCGGCGGTCATGTCGGGGCTGGTCAGGCAGTGGAGCACCGCCGCCGGCCTGCTGGCCCTGACGGTGTTCAACGCCGTGATGGGCATGCGGCAGGAGGGTAAGGCCGAGAGCGCCAACGCGCTCCGGTCCACGGTGAAGGAGACCGCACTGGTCCGGCGGGACGGCACCGAGCGGGAGATCCCCGCCGAGCAGCTCGTCGTCGGCGATGTGGTGCTGCTGTCCGCCGGGGATGAGGTGCCGGCCGACGGCCGCATCATCGTGGCCAGCGCGCTGCAGACCGACGAGTCCGCGCTGACCGGGGAAAGCGTCCCGGCGGCCAAGAACGCCAGCACGCTGACCGCCGACGACCTGGCTCCCGGTGATCAGGTGAACATGGCGTTCATGAACAGCCCGGTCACGCACGGGGCCTGCAGGTGACCAGCCGGGCCGGGATGGTGTGACCGGGGACGACGTGACCACCGGCGCGGCCATCGCCCGGCAGCTCGGAATCGGAGGTGGGCCATCCCGGGTGCCGAGTTCGCGGCCCTGCCCGAGGCCGAGCGGATGGCGCGCATCGACGGCATCGGAGTGTTCGCCCGAGTGGCACCTGAGCACAAGGTGCTGCTGGCCCGCACGCTGCAGCAGAAAGGGCACGTGGTGGCGATGACCGGTGACGGCGTCAACGACGCCCCGGCCATCAGGGCCGCCGACATCGGGATCGCCATGGGCACCGGCACCCGAGGTGGCCAGGAAGGCGAGCCGGATGATCCTGTCCGACGACAATTTCGCCACCATCGTGTTCGCGGTGGAGATGGGCCGCGAACTCTACGACAACCTCCTCAGGTACCTCCGTTTCGTCCTCGTCCTGCTGGTCGTGTTCGTGCTCACGTTCCTCGGCGCGGCGGTGTTCAACAGCTGGCCGGTGTCGAGCGCCGGGCGGGTGCCGCGGGCCAGGGGGCGATCGAGGGCGTAGGGGTTGTTCGACACCAGTACGACCGCCGGATGACGGTGCTCGTACCCGGCGTCGCCGGTGAGGCGCAGGTCGGGTGCCTGCTCGCTGGCGCCCAGGACCTCCCGCGCGGTTTCCAGCAGGGTGCGCACCTTGGCGTCGCGGTAGGCGGGCTGGGCGACCGCGTCGCCGTAGATGCCGAGCGAGACGTTGTTCAGAAACAGCCGCCCGTTCACTTCCCCCATGTCGATCCGGCGCTCGACGCCACTGCTGGTGAACGCTTCCAGGGCGCCGGGCACATCATGCCGGTCCATCCCCACGTCGAGCGCGAAGTGGTTGCGGGTGCCCGCCGGGACGCACACGAACGCGAGCCCGTGCGCGGCGGCGGCGGCCGCCAGGACCGCGAGCGACCCATCGCCGCCCGCCATGCCCAGCGCGTCCGCACCGCTGGCCACGGCGGCCCGGGCCAGGGTGGCCAGGTCCTGGCCCGGCGCCAGGAGGACCGGATCCCGAGTTCGCGCGCCCGCTCGGCGACGCCGGTGCGCGCGGCGGCGCCATCCCCCGACTTCGGGTTGACGAACAGCACCGGCCAGCGCGGCGGGTCGGCAGGCTGCCAGCCCAGGCGCAGTAGCCGCTGCCGGTCGCCGGCCACCGGTCACCGGTCACCGGTCACCGCCCGGAGGTGGTGAGCTTGCGCCGCCGCATCGCCTGGTCCAGGTCGCTCCCCGTCACCAGGCCGGTCACCTGCCCGTCCGCCAGGACCACCGCAGCGACCTGGCCGCCGAGCGGCATCCGGCTGGCCAGCGGGGCGGCGGGGTCGCCGGGAGCGGCCCGGTAGGCGGGTGGGACGGGCAGCATCACCTGGTCCACTCGCAGGCCGGACCGCTGCCCGGCGGGGACGCGGGTCAGCTGGCTGGTCAGCACGACCCCGGTGAGCTGGCCGTCGAAGTCGACGACCGGGAATGCGTCCTGCCGGGATCGCGCCGCTTCGTCGTTGAAGTCCGCCACGCTGTGCCAGCCGGAGGCCACGTCCGGGTGCGGGGTCATGACCTCGGCGACCTGCACGCCGTTCAGGGCGATCTCCGCGTTCGCCGTCTGCCTCTCGGCCGTCGCGGCGGTGATGAGGAACCATCCGATCAGCGCGAGCCACACGCCGTCGAGGACGTTGTAGGTGAGCGCCTCGACGAAGCCGAGCCCGACGATGACGGCGCCGAGAACCTGTCCGACCACGGCCGATCCCCGCTCGGCGCTCTCCCGGTCGCCGTAGCGCCGCCAGAGCGCGGCCCGCAGCACCCGGCCGCCGTCCAGCGGCGCGCCGGGCAGCAGGTTGAACACGCCCAGGACGAAGTTCATCAGCGCCAGCCACATGGCCGCGGCGACGACGATGCGCGGCCCACCGGCCGCGTGGATGGCCGCCGCCACGCCGTAGCACAGCGCGCCGGCGGCCAGGCTCGTCAGCGGCCCGGCCACGGCGATCCGGAAGTCCGCACCGGCCGTGGGCGGCTCCCCGTCGAACTCGGTCATCCCGCCGAGCATCCACAGCGCGATCGACCGGACCTTGACCCCGCTGCGGCTGGCCACCAGCGCGTGCGCGAGCTCGTGGGCCAGCAGCGAGGCCAGGAACAGCACTGCCGTGACGATGGCCACCGACCAGTACACCACCGGCCGCTCGTGCGGATACGCCGCGGGCAACACCGAGGCGGCCAGCACTTCCGCAATGATCACCAGGATCAGGCCGACCGACCAGTGCGCTCCGATCGTGATGCCGCGGATGCGGCCCAGCCGCACGCTCTGCTTCACCGGAACTCACCTCCAGCTCCACTACCTGTCCACCCTGTAACCCGGCCGCAGCCGGGGGAAGAGGCGATGTCCCCCCGGCGCCGGGACCTCTGGCCGCACCTCATCCGAGATCATCCCGGGATTTCCGGCCACCCGCAGCGCTCAGCCCGCCGCGGAGAACAGGGCGACGCGGAGAGAGGGCGAAGGGCCCGGGCAGCGGGGACCGACGACGGGTACGCTACCGGCGGCCAGCAAGGAAACACTGGCGATGTCGGGAGGAGCGAGCTATGAGCAAGCAGGCAGAGTCACCACCGGACGGCGGCCGGCCGTCCTCCTCCGCGCCGGCGCCACCACCGTCCTGGCGCCACTGGTTGTGGGCCGCCGCGGTGGCGGGAGCGTTGCTGCTCTGGCTCTTCCTGCCGACCGTGCACAGCTCAGCGTTATCTCTCAACTACACGCAGTTCTTGTCGAAGGTCAGCGCTCACCAGGTGAAGACCGCTTCGATCGGGTCCGATGGCCGCACCACCACGGGCACGCTGTCGAACGGAACCACTTACACCACGGTGATCCCCCAGCAGGCAGGATCCGCGCTGCTGGGCCAGCTCCAGGCGGGGAAGGTGCAGATTACCGCCGCGCCGCCCGGCCCCTCGTTCTGGTCTCAGGTGCTGTCGTGGCTGAACATACTGCTGCCTTTCTTCGTGCTCGGCTGGCTGTGGGTACGGCTCTCCCGCGGCGCCGGCGGCCAGCTCCAGGGAGTGCTGGGCGTTGGCCGGTCCCGGGCCAAGGTGTTCGACGGCCCGGCACCACCTTCGCCGATGTGGCCGGCTACGAGGGACCCAAGGCAGAGATCTCCGAGACGGTGGACTTCCTGCGCAGTCCGGCGCGCTACCGCCGCGCCGGGGCCACGCCCCCGCGCGGGGTGCTCATGATCGGGCCGCCCGGCACCGGTAAGACCCTGCTGGCCAGGGCGGTGGCCGGGGAAGCGGACGTGCCGTTCTTCTCGGTGGTCGGCTCCAGCTTCGTGGAGATGCACGTCGGCGTAGGCGCCGCCCGGGTCCGTGACCTGTTCAGCGAGGCGCGCAAACGGGCCCCGGCGATCACCTTCATCGATGAGCTGGACGCCATCGGCCAGAAACGGGCCGGCTCCGGCCAGGTATCCAACGACGAGCGGGAACAGACCCTCAACCAGCTGCTGTCGGAGATGGACGGGTTCGACCCGGCCGAGGGGATCGTCGTGCTGGCCGCCACCAACCGGCTGGACGTGCTGGATCCCGCGCTGCTGCGGCCCGGCCGCTTCGACCGGCAGATCACCATCCCGCTGCCCAACGTGGCCGAACGGACGGCCATCCTGGCCGTCCACTGCCGCGGCAAGCGGCTCGACCCCGGCGTGGACCTGTCCGTGGTAGCCCGCCGCACGCCCGGGCTCTCCGGCGCCGACCTGGCCAACCTGGCCGCCAACGAGGCCGCGATCTGCGCGGCCCGGGACGACCGGGAAGTACTCCTCGTCGCGGACTTCGACACGGCCCGGGGCCGCATCCTGCTGGGCGGCCGGCGGCAAGGCTCCAACGTGCTGCTGCCCGAGGAAAAGCACTCCGTCGCGGTGCACGAGTCCGGGCATGCGCTGGTCGCGGCGCTGTCCCCGCGCGCCGACCCGGTCGCCAAGGCCACGATCCTGCCGGCCGGCCAGGCGCTCGGCGTCACCGAGCAGCTGCCGGTGGTGGAACGCCACCTGTACAGCGAGGAGTACCTGAACCAGACCCTGGCCGAGCGGCTGGCCGGGCCGCGGAAGTGGTGGAGTTCGGCGAGGGCTCCACCGGGGCGGCCAACGACCTGGCCTCCGCGACCGACCTGGCCACCAGAATGGTCCGGGAGTTCGGGCTGTCGCCCAAGCTGGGCCCGGTCGGCTATCCGCAAGGGGGGTCCATCTATCTCGGCGGGGGCGGGGCGGCGATGTCCGGCTGGCCATTCGCCGAAGCCACCGAGGCGGTCATCGACAGCGAGGTGTCCCGGCTGCTGCGCGAAGCAGAGGACCGCGCGACCAAGCTACTCCGCGCCCACCAGGCCGAGCTGCGCAAGCTCGCTGACCTGCTGCAGGAACAGGAGACGGTGGACGGTGACAGAGTTTACCGGCTCGTCGCAATGCCAGCGCCGAAGCAGGGCGCGGATACCACCGTGGCACCGCACCGCGCCGCCGCCTCAGCCAGCGATGACAGCCGCGGCGCCACGTCTGCCAACGGCCAGCGCGACCGGGCCGGGGCAGACCAGGGATGACGACCTGATGCAACCCGCCACAGAGCTGGCGACTATGGATCATGATGACTGGCGGGTGACCATCTCATTCCCGGACCGGTTCCAGGCGGAACGGGCCACGGCACTCTTCTCCCGGCACCAGGTGGCGCAGGATGCCCGCCGCCGGCTGGGTTGCAGTATCGCAATGGGCGCGAGCGGGTCCCAGATCTTCCTCTACACGGGAGCGGAGGCCGCCGCCCGGGACGTCCCCGCCAACAACGAAGACGACGCCCAGAAACTCGCCGACCAGATCAGCCGGGAGGCCCCGGCGGACGCGACGGTGCGCACCGGGCACGCCCCGGTCCTGGTGCCGTTCATCGGGATGTGATGCTTCATGTTGCCGCTGTCCGATGGAATCCGGACCCGGCGGTTCCCGGTCGTCAACGTGACGCTGATCGCGACGAACTTCGCCGTGTTCCTGTTCTACGAGCTGCCGAACCTGAACGCGGCCGTCTACCACGCCTCGTTCTACCCGTGCAGCGTGGACAACGCCTGCCGGGCGCCAGAAGTGTGGGGGGTCAGCTGGATCACCGCGATGTTCCTGCACACCGGCTGGGACCACATCCTGGGCAACATGCTGTTCCTGGCCATCTTCGGCAAGAACGTCGAAGACGCCTACGGGCCGCTGCGCTACCTGGTCTTCTACTTCGCCGGCGGGTTCGTGGCGATCATGACGCAGACCGCGATGACCCTGTGGTTCGGCACCGCGGCCGACGGGCGGGTGCCCACCCTGGGGGCCAGCGGCGCCATCGCCGCCGTGCTCGGCGGCTACTTCCTGCTCTATCCTGGCTCGCGGGTCCGCACCTGGATTTTCCCGATCTTCTTCATCCAGATCCCGGCCTGGGTCTTCCTGGGCGTGTGGTTCCTCTACCAGCTCATCGAGGCCAACTTCGGGCTGTTCAGCGCGTCGGCCAACGGTGGGACCGCCTTCTTCGCCCACGTCGGCGGGTTCCTCTTCGGGCTGGGCACCACCTGGCTGCTGGCCAACGCCGGGCAGGTGACACCGCAGGAAGGGTAGGTTGCGGGTCATGCGGCGGACACTCAGCCAGCGCCGGAGCGGCCTGGCGGGGCGGGCCGGCCCACCGCCGGGCAGCCGGGGCACACCATCGGGCTGACCTCAGCCACCGCCCTGCTGATCGGCAGCATCATCGGCACCGGCGTGTTCACGATGCCCGCGGTCCTGGCCAGCGCGGGAACCAGTTCGCTGGCCGTGCTGGCCGTCGTCGTGGGCGCGGTACTGCTGGCCGTGCTGTTCGGCCAGCTGACCGGCCGGGTGTCCCGGGCTGACGGCGGGCTTTACCCTACGCCCGGGACGAATTCGGCGACTTCGCCGGTTACGTCGCCGGCTGGTCCTACTGGATCTCGGCCTGGGCGGCAACGCCGGCGTTGTCGCCTCGTGGGTGTTTTACACCGGGATCCACCGGCTTCCACCTGTCCTGGTTCAGCCCGCTGTCCATCCACAGCACAAGAGTGCGCCGCCGCCAGACATATGACAATCAACGACCTTGCAGTGCGCGTGTTGCAGCGCCAAGCGCCGCGAGCCCCTCGGCCGACAACCGGGCAGTCCCGGGCGGCTCGCCCCGGTCGGTCCACGCCTCCGCCAGGGTGATCGACCCCACCGTGGCACCGGCCCGGCGCTTAACGAACAGGACTTTCAGCCGCTGCCCGTTCAGCGGGTGGAAAACGGATGCTTGACAACGACAAAACCCAAGATCACACCGGACGATGCGGCACTATGCCGCCTCCGTGGGCACTCCAAGATGCCTCTCCCCGCCTGAGGACTTCGGGATGGTCACCCGCCGCACCGGCAACGGCCGTTGCGACCTGGTTTCCAGCTCAGTCCGCAGCGCGCCGAGCAACTCCCCGGCACCCTGCTCCTCGACCTGGGCGATGGACACGCCATCCACCCCGGGGGCGCCGCCATCGGCGGCAACCTCCGACCACGCCCTCCATAGCACCCGCTGACCAGGCGCGACCCAGCCCGCGCGGTTACCCGGGCACAGCCGTCATGAGCCGGGCCGGTCGCGATCGGGTGGCGGCCGCCGGAACAGCACCGGACGCACCAGCTCGCCCCAGCGGTGCATAAGGTCCGGCCCGAGCGGAACACCGGTCAGCCGCGGCATGTAGTGCAGGAACGAAAAATTGAGGCGATAGGCGAGTATCCCGTCGGTGGGGAGCTGATCACCTGCCACGGCGCCCGGCCTGGGCAGATCATGGTACGGCGCGGTCCGCAACGGCTTGCCGGCCTGTGCCAGGTACCTGACCTGGATGCCGTCGCAGGCCGGGAGGGCGGTGGGGCGACGGGCCGAGTTGGACGCGAAGACCACCGCGCACACCGACGGGACCGCCTTGACCTCGTCGAGGATACGCGCCACTCCCTGGTCCAGGGACTTCTGGCCGCTGTGCCAGTACGTGACCAGCGGTTCCACGTCGAAGATGATCGTCCTGACCGACAGTTCTCTGGCCTTGGAGAACAGGTCAGCCTCCGTGGTAACGCGCGCATAGCCGCTTCTCACCGGATCCCGCCGCTCCGCCAGGCGCCCGTTACCGCGTCATGCTGCCGCATGTCCATGTGAGCTTCTCCCCTATGCATTCGATGCAGTGCACCGGTCTGGCCGGTCACCAATAGCCAACATCGATCGCCGGGTAGCCCACGGTTGCGCGAAAGAATGTCATAATGGATTCTCCCAGCTTCAGCGAAACGGCGAGCAGCGACGACACGCACGTCTTGTTCGGGCAGACGATTGCGTACGTCGCGGCCACGGCCGGGTTCTTCGCGCTCGGCGCCTACCTGGCCCGTGATCTTTCCTACGGCTGAGACTTCGCGGGTTCATCGCGGCCCTTGCCTGCCTGATCAGCATGAACTTCAAGCGGCAGTCCGCGTCGGCCAGCGGCAGGCCTGCTGTTCGCGTTCGGCCTGCTGCTCGGGCTGGCGATGTCGCCGACGATCAGGTAATGCGCGAGCGCCAACCCGCAGGCGCTGTGGCAGGCCGGGTCCTGCAGAAACAAGCTGTACCGGTCAAGCGCGATGACGTCCGTGAAGCGTTCGATGGTCCGGGCGAGGTTGCTGAAGGTGTAGCGCGAGGTTGAGTCTCATCCCGGTCGCCGGGGTGAATACGTGCGCGGCGTCGCCGGCCAGGATGACCTGGGCGGTCGGCACCCCTGACGCGGTGATGACCATCCAGACGCTCAGTGCCCTGTACGGCGCCCACAACGACGTGATCCGGGTGCGCGCCCGCATCATCATCATCGTCGTCGGCGGGAGGACGCCGCCGGGCACCATCACCTCCCCGCCCAGCCATCCGCCCAGCACGCCCTGCTCGCCGCGGCGCTGGTCGCGGTCACCTGCGGGCTCATCGCCCCACTGGTGGTCAACAGTCGAATGTCCTTCGCCGTGCACGGCATCGGCGTCCTGCTGCTCGGCTTCTACCAGGGCTTCGCCACCGCGGCGACCGACATCTTGTTCGGCGACATCTTGGGCGTCTCCGGGAGCCAGCTGCTGATCCTGGTCATCATGAACCCGCTGGTGGTAGCCGTCATGGCCACCTGGTACCGGCCGCTGCTGTTCGCGTCCGCCGACCCCGAGGCCGCCGAGGCCCACGGCGTCCCGGTTGGCCGTCTCAGCCCAGATGTTCCTGATCGTGCTCGCCCTGATCGTCACCGGCGCCGCCCAGGTGGCCGGCACCCTGCTCGAGCTCAGCCTGGCCATCACCCCGGCGGCCGCCACCTCCGGGACCAGCCGCCAGCACCACTACGAAAGCGAGCACGCTCGGCCGGCCGGCAGGGCATACCCGCGCCACGCACCCGAGGCGACGGCCACCGCGACGCCGCCGGACGGCGCGCCGCCGCGGATTCTTTGACACTCAGGCCCACGGCCGCGTGTACTGGAGCGGCCGAGCCTGCCAGGATGAAAGCTGCCGTCCGGGGCGGGGTCCCGGCTCTCAAGGATGACGGACGACGTGATGGCTGGCGGGCATTCTGAGCACCCCGGCGGAACGCCCCTCGACGCCGAGAAGCCCGCCCCGGTCGCGGCGAAGGCCGCCGCGATCGACGCGCGCCACCGGAGCCAGCCCGCGGCCCTCCCTGGTGCTGCTGGCCTACTCCGCCGTCGGCATCCTGGCGCTGTTCCCGGTTACCCCGGGCGGGCTGGGCATCGTGGAGGCAAGCCTCAGCGGGCTGCTGATCCTGGCCGGCGTCCGCCCCGGCTACGCCGTCCTGTCCACCCTTGCTTACCGGATCGCCTCCTATTGGCTCCCCCTGCTGGCCGGGCTGCCGGCCTCTTTGCTGTTCCGCCACCGCTACGGACAGCCGGCCCCCCGGCGAGCCACGCCGGGCGAGGCCGGCCAACCGTCCGCGGGCAGCTAAGCGCGCGGCCCAAGGGACAGCCGCGGACCTGGCCACCGCCCACGTCCTCCTGGATGAACGTGCATGCCCGGTGCCACGCCAGCGCAGCCGTTCTGCATCGTTGTTCTGAACGGCTGCGCTGGGGTGACGCGCTTCGCTCGGGCCCGGCGTTATACGCGGCGAGGGAGAACCGCGCTGATGGTGCACGACGGCGAGATGATGGCGCTCACGCCCGGCATCGTCGGCGAGGTGGAGCGCGGGCGCCTCCGTGCTCGGCCCCATCACCTCATCCGCGGTCTGCACGAGGGTGCGCACCTTGGCATCGCGATAGGCCGGGCTGCGGACCGCCTCACCGTAGATCCCGAGCGAGACGTTGTTGACAAACACGCGGCCGGTTCACGTCCGCCACGTCGATCCGGCGCTCCATCCCGTCGGTGAACGCGTCCAGCGCGCTGGCCACGTCGCGCCGGTCTACCCCCAGGTCGAGCGCGAAGTGGTTGCGCGTCCCGGCCGGAACGCGGATGAACGGGATCCCGTGCGCGGCGGCCGCGGCTACGACCGCCAGCGACCCATCGCCCCCGCCGCCGCGTGAGCCAGGAGCCGAACTAATCACAGAGAGTCACCTTAGGCCTGGGCGGAAGTCCAGAATTCAGGAAGGGTTCAGAGCATTTATCGCAACCACGGTTGCCCTGAATTTCTGCCGGGGACCTTCGGCTCTGCCGAGGTACTTCTAGTGCTGCTACTCAGGAGATGAGAACTGTGCGGGTCTCCCCGGCCTCCGGGCGTGCCGGGGAGCGAGTGGCAACCCTCATTCGCCGGGGGAAAGGATTCAGGCAGATGGGCAAGGATCCAGTGGGCAGAACCAAGGACGTCCGCGCGGCGGTCGAAGCGGAGCTCGGCTTCGATCCACGTGTCGATTCCGCGGGTATCTCAGTCGTGAACGTCGGTGGAGATGTAAACCTCACCGGAACGGTGCCGAGCTACCCGCAGTACCTGGAGGCAGCGGCCGCCGCGCGGCGGGTCGCCGGGGTGACCGGCGTGCACAACAACCTAGAGGTGGTGCTGCCGGAAAGCGACTGGCGCGATGACGTGAAGCTGGCCACCGCTGCGAACAACGCGCTCGCCGGGAACGTCACCGTGCCGGACAGCGTGGAGGCGATCGCAGACGACGGCAACATTACCTTGACCGGGACCGTGTCCTACGGCACGGAGCGAGCTGCCGCCGAAGCGGCCGTTGCCGGCCTGGCCGGTGTCCGCAATGTCAGGAATCACATCGATATCAGCTACGTCATCGATCCTGTCGACGTCGTCTTGCACGTCCAGCAGGCGCTGGACCGCTCGGCGCTGGTTCCGGACGGCAGCGACGTGACGGCGGACACCAAGGACGGCATCATCACGCTGACCGGCCATGTCCGCACCTGGGCCGAACACGACGCAGTGCTCGACGCCGCGTGGATGGCCATCGGGGTCATCGACGTTCGCGACGACCTCCAGGTCACCGGCTGACCGTCGCCAGCGGAGACCGCTGCTTAATGTCCGAAACGTGGCGGCAACGAGACGACGTCGAAGACGGTCTCGCCCAGCTCAAATCTGACCTGCCCAAGAAGGCGGTGCGCCAGACCCAGATCTCCGGCAATCGGTGATCGCGACAGCGCAATCACCATGGCTGCCGGAGGGTGTAGGTGATGGGCCGGCCGTCGCCCGGTAGCTTCGGCGGGCGGGTGTTGATCTCGGCAAGGAGCAGGGTGAGGGCGCGGGCGACGCGACCCTGGCCAGGCCGGTCGAGCGTGACGCTGATGCTTTTGGGCGTGTAGGTGA
>Ga0335078_10000645_pt1 | contig 53241 bp, 44 predicted proteins | sample Lox_Sample_32_FD_206711 | JGI IMG/M metagenome (GOLD analysis project Ga0335078, IMG submission 206711) | Soil microbial communities from Loxahatchee National Wildlife Refuge, Florida, United States - Lox_Sample_3.2 | ecosystem: Environmental > Terrestrial > Soil > Wetlands | place: USA... | reverse complement strand
GGACCGCTGGAGGCGGGTCAAGCGGACGTCGTCTATGGTTCTCGCTTCCTGGGGGGTGGTCCGCACCGGGTGCTTTATTTCTGGCATTCGGTGGGCAACTGGATTCTGACAATGTTGTCGAATATGCTGACCAATCTGAACATGACTGATATGGAGACGTGCTACAAAGTGTTTCGTCGTGAGGTGATACAGGCGATCCGACTGGAGGAAGACCGCTTTGGTTTTGAACCGGAAGTCACAGTGAAGGTTGCCAAGCGCCACCTGCGCGTATACGAAGTGGGCATCTCCTATTCTGGGCGTACATATGCGGAGGGCAAGAAAATCGGCTGGAAAGACGGCTTCCGCGCGCTCTGGTGCCTGGTAAAGTATGCGTGGAAAGAGTCTTAAGCTGTCTGTTCAACTAAGGAATTATTTTCCTGCTGCCCGTGGAACGTTAGAGGTTTTACTGGCCAGCACCAGTCCGGCGGCGTTGGAATCTGGAACATCTCTCGGGCTGGCAGGTCGATCCAGTCCTCATATCTCGCGATCGGCGCGAAATTATGCTTTAAAATTCCACAATGGCACAGGCTTTGGTTCGAGTCAGCAAGGAGGAAGGGGTTGTTGAGATTCGGGCCAGGCAAGATGGTCCTGGTTTCGAGATTGTTCTCCTTCCCCACGATCCGGAGTTGTATGTACCGAAAGCGAGTTGCCGGTCTACTTTTCCCCTCGAACTGATTCAATATTGGGCCGATCGAACTCCTTTTGCCACGTTCTGCGAGGTGATCGGACGGCATGAGATAGAGATTCCAAAAGTATTGCAACAACAGTTGTTCGCTTATTTCGCGCCGGAGGAATTTTCCGGCAAGCGGATGCTGGATTTCGGGTGCGGTACAGGCGCTTCGACTTTTGCTCTGGCCAAGATGCTTCCCCAGACGGAAGTCGTAGGAGTTGAGTTAGCGGCTGATCGGATTGAGATTGCGAACCGGGTTAAGTCATACCGGGGATTGCGAAATGTAGTGTTCGAATGTTCCCCGGCAGGGAACCAGCTTCCTACCGGCATCGGTGATTTTGATTTCGTGATGTTGAGCGCAGTCTACGAGCATCTGCTTCCGGATGAGCGGAGGACGATCATGCCCTTGCTATGGTCTGCAATCAGAAGGGGCGGCGCCATCTTCATCAACCAGACGCCTTATCGCTACTCTCCGTATGAGGCGCACAGCACGGGACTATGGTTTATCAATTTCATGCCCGACAGCATCGCCCACTGGTCGGCCCGTCACTTTGCCAAGCGCAACCTCGGTATCAACCGATCTGCGGACTGGAATGTTCACCTGCGGGGAGGTTTGCGAGGCGGTACCGAGAAGGAAATCATAATGAATCTGACCGGCGCAAATCCCGATTTGGCCCGTGTTCTTCAACCCAACCAGAAGGGCTTGCGAGACCGGGCAGATTGCTGGCTAGTCGGGACAAACCCTAAGCGCTATCGGATGCTGAAGAAGTCCATCGCTGGGTTTTTTCGGATCACCGATCGCCTTTGGGGTACCGTACCCGGCATTAACCTCGAAGTTGTAATCCAGAAACTCAATCCTTAAGAGCTGGGACTAAACGTATTCACGGGCAGAGACCTTTACTGAACGCCCTCGATGGTTGATTCGAGGGTGTCAATGTCGGCGCCTAAGTCCTTGCCGTCAGTTCCGGCGTTCTTATAGGGGCTGCTACTCTGCAGGCGGTAATCGCCACCATTGCCATTGTTGTAATTTACGAAATCCACGGCATCGGCTGTGGCGGGGAAAAAGTTGCCCGAGGGGTAGAGGCTTGGCGGGTAATTGGACGTGGTTGCGATGATGGCATTATGCGAAAACGAGTAAGGCTGGAAGCACTCAGTCAGAACCGTCAGCGGCTTGCCGGAATAGGCACAGTTGGTAGAGCCTCCGCCTGTAGTTCTGGTGGCGGCGGGACCGGCATTGGCGATGTTATTCGTGAAGACAAAGTTTCGCATGGGAGCATTAACGCTGAGGTCATCACCGATGTTGAGCATGATGCCAGGCTGGAGGGCGGTAACGTGGTTGATGGTGACAGACTGCAGGACGGGTGCTCCTGCTCCCATTGAGACCTGAGCGAAAACGCCAAATCCGTCATACAGGGTGCCATTGATATCGTCTGCAACCAGGTCATGAATGCTATACCGTTCGCTAGCCAATGCAACGCCGCCATTGTCGGAAACACCGCTGCCCACAACGAGGGCGCTGGCGACGTGACTGATGGTGACGTAACGAACAGTCACGTCCGTGACCTGACAAAGCGGGCAGACATTTTCCGTGCCAATGGCCTGGTTCTTCGGACCCATGGCGATTGCGAAGCCGGCTTCGGAAAATCCGCCCCAACTATATTCAAGGATGTTGCCTTCGAACAATACACGCTGAGCGTTTTTGATCTCGAACAAATTCTTAACGACGAAAGGATTTCCATCGCGGCCGCCGACAAATCCGGGCTGGCCCTGCATCCAGTTCGGAGGTTTGAACATGTGATTCCGTCTGATCTCGATGTCGGCGGGAGTTGTGGTAGCCGCGCCGCCCCCAAACAGTATGTTCTCGGCGGCCGCTTCCAGAAAGTTGTCCACAATCTTGTAAGGACCCATGGGGTTGCTTCCCAGCCCGCCGGCAATTGCCTGAGAGTCCACGCAAGCGCCGGTCTTCGCGATGCAGTGGAAATCAGAGAAATAGGAGTCCACGATCGCCGAATAGGTGTTACCAGTCAGCATCACGCCGCGAGTGGTCTCATCTTGAGCGGTACCGTGAATCCAGCAGCGATCGAAGAAAATGTGGTCGGCAACCCCGCTGTTGTCGTTCACTATGAGATCGTAGACAACGCCGGTGGCGGGAGTGCGAGTGATCTCCAGGCCGATGAAACGGTAGTGGCTGGCACCATTCAGTAGCGTGATCGGTCCGCTTTCCCCCGCCGGGAGCTGGATCCTGGCCAGAACGTTGTTGGTGCTGGCGCAGTTCAGGGCGGGCCGTCCAGGCAGGGAAGCAACCCCAGCGTAGCAAGGCGTCATGCGAGTGCCTTCTGGAGGCAGACTGCTATCGGGCGCGCTGGTTCGGATGATGATCCAGTGGGCATCGTCGCAAGTTTGAGCGGGAAAGGTGAAGTTTCCTGTGAAAGCCGCTCCCGCCTGGAGTTGAATCGTTTGTCCGCATTTAACACTGTTCAAGGCGGCCTGGAAGTCTCCGCCACTCGGAACCGAAACGACGCTTCCGGGTGCAGGTGTGTCGGCCAGACTACTCTGAATGTAGACTCGGGGCAGCTCTGCAGGGCCGTCGAAATTGCCTGTGGTGGTTGCCGCGTTGATCGCCAGGCTCAATGCCTGGGTGGCGCTCGCAGACGTGGCGTCGGTGACTGAAGTTGTGAAGTTGAAAGTTCCGGTCTGTGAAGTTGTGCCGGAGATTACGCCACTGCTCTTATCCAGAGAAAGTCCCTGGGGCAGGGTTCCCGTGGTGATTTGCCACTGGTATGGCGCAGAGCCTCCGGTCGCATCAAGGCTGGCACTGTATGGAACTCCAGATGTACCGGCGGCGAGCGACAAGCTCGAAATCGCGAGTTTGCTAAGAGGCACGACGTTGACTATTGCGCTCGCCACAATGCTGGAGTTTGTACTCATGGAATCGAGAGTCATGGCGCGAGGCGGAAGGCCTCCTGGCCCGGAACCAGACCCGCCACTCACCCGCATCGCACTTGCGGCCGTGATAGTGACTTTAGTCGAAGATGTCACCGAGGGTGCGGTGAACAGACCGCTGCTGGAAATCGCGCCGGCGCTTGCACTCCAGGTAACTGCAGTGTTGCTAGTCGATGTCAACGTGGCGGCAAATTGTAATTTCTCTCCCGAGGAGACAGTGGCGACGGAGGGTGAAACATTGATCTTAATCGCCGAATTATTTGTGGCAGTAGTGCCAGTAGAGGACTGGGAAGTGGTCGACGACGAGATACCAGAGCAGCCAGTGGAAATCCAGGTCAGAGTGAGAAGAAGAAGGGCTACTCCGGAGCGCCTCAGACATCGGATAAGTGCCGTAGTGTGTTGGTAATCGGGGGACGATTCCAAAAACATGGGGGAGCCCCTCAAAGATAGAGTGAAGTCAAGGGAATCTGAGACTACGATTCTCCTGAGAAGAATCTAAAGAGGGCGAATCGATGGGCCTAGATAACAGAGGACACTGTCCAGTTGGCGCACGAAAGGTCATACAGCTCTGGTGTCTGGACATGGCACATAGGACGAGGGGTCCTCACGAAGGCTAAAAAAAATCACTCGCGGGGTGGCTTAGTTTGTCGCTGTCCGCTGAGGATCAGGCTGCGCAAGGAATCGTAGATGGAGTTACCGAGAACGTGTTTTGCGCGGTCTCTGGTTTTTTCCTTGAATTGAGTCCAAACAAGTCCGTGCCCCTGGCAAGTGCGGGTGAATTTCTCCACACTTGTCGTGCTGAGCACTGCAATGCGCGCCAATGCGAAAGGGTCCGTATTGGAGAAGTTGACTGCGGTGCGGCTGGTGGCCATGGATCGGAACTGTGCAGCTTTCACCGCTTCCGCGACTCGCGGATTCCAGCGTCCGCCGGGACAGGAGAAATGCGCCACGGGCCCAACGATGATCTGCTCAAGTTGACTCTTGGCTCCGGCGGTTTCCTGCTCAAGGCCCGAGCTGTCGAGGTCGGTCAAATATGGGTGCGTGAGAGAGTGGCAGCCGATCTCAAAGCCCTGGGCGTAGAGGCTGCGGAGCTGGGCCTCGGACAAATATCCGGCTTTGCCGATGAAGCCTGCAGTGATAAAAAATGTGGCGTTAAATCGGAGTGCTTGCAACATGGGTGCGGCGACGAGCGCGTCCGTTTCGCAGCCGTCGTCGAATGTGAGGCAGACGCTGTTCGGGTCGAATGATTGCAACGCCTGACTCACGTTCTTGCCCCGCCAGCCTTGGCTCGCCAGTCGCTCCATCTGATTGCGAAAGTCCGAAGCCGAAACGACGTAGCGTGCGTAGCCGGGCTCCCGGTGGCATAAAGACCGTCCGGGGAGAGCCAGTTCGTGATACATCAGAAACACTGTGCCAGCTTCAGTCATTGGCGAATTTCCGTTGCAGATGTATGCGAACGTTGTTTGCCTTCGAACGCACGTTCGACGAGGTTGAGCCAATCCCCTAATTCTGGAAGCGGATCCTGCCACTGAAAATTATCGTGGAAAGTGCCATACACGGGTGTCATTTCCGCGAGCAGGGTTTGGAGTCTCCCCGGATAAGGCAGAGGATAGCCTGCCGGCGCGCCTCGCCACACTTCCAGCAGATGACGAAAATCGCCCAACAGCCAGCGGCACCGAATGCCGGTTCGAAAGTGAGTGATCGGATCGACATCGCCGGCCTCCGCCATTTGAGCCAGCAAAGCAGGGAAGTTCACGCCCGCGTAGCAGGCGAGGGGCAGGGAATTCCAGAAGCGTCCGTTAACTTCCATGAAGATCGGAGCGGACCCAGGACCATGCCGAAATTCGACCATGGCGACGCCATGCCAGTGAAGTGCCTTCAAGATTGCCAGAGATGCAGACCGTACTTGCGGATCGGGCTCGACACTGACACGCAGAGCGCTGCCGGACCCGCTCGGGTGCACATCGCGGACGCGGCGGTGCGCAAATTCGGCGCGCAACTCGCCATCGCGCATGAGCGCGAAATATCCGGTGCCTTCGCCTTTCACAAACTCCTGCGCCAAAACGTGCGAGCAAGTCTTGCTCATTTCCTGATAGACCAGATGTAGCTGCTCCGGAGCCCGGGCGTAGCGCGGACGCCCTGTCGACTGCATTGCACCGTCTGACCGCGATTCCACCGAACTGCGCGGCTTTAGAACAACAGGAAACGTCATGGTGCGAGCGACTTCGCGAGCTTGTTCCGCGGTGCAAACGAGCTTTGTCCGGGGCACAGCAATTCCGAGCGAGGCGGCCAGCTCAACTGTTTCCTGCTTGTTGAATGCTCGGAGCACATCAGCGTGCGAGGGCAATACCAGTCTTGCCCCAGCGGCGTCAAGCAGATCGCGCCGGGCCGACAGGGGAAGAGTTGTAGCTTCAGTCATGGGAAGTACTAGCGTGCCGTTCTGCTGACGCGCCAGTTCCGCGATATGCGTGACGAAGCGAGACGCGTCTTGCTGCGGAGCTGGATACTGAAATGTGCCGCGACAATAGCGAGACCAGCCAGCCTTCGACCAACTGCCTGGATCGCCGACGAGAGCCTCGTGGCCGGCCTTGGCCAAGGAGCGTACTGATGCCACCGCCTGATTCTGGTTGCCGTCGAGAATCAGGATTCTCATGAATGCACCGATGAGCGAACAGGGAGCTGCTGACTCTGGCTGGCGCGAAAATCGTCTACCGCATGCTGGAGTACTTCGGCGAATCGGCGCGCAATTTGCGACCAGTCATATTGCGCGGCCAATGCCGCAGCCGCTTTCTCGCGGGTTCGACGCAGATCGGGATTTTGCAGCAATTGTAGGATCGCTGCAGCAAACGATTCTGTATCGTCGGCGATCAGGAGATCGCGGCCTGGGATTACGTCAAGTCCTTCCGCCCCAATCGAGGTCGACACCAGAGCCTTACCCATAGCCATGGCTTCGAAAATCTTGAGGCGCGTTCCGCCGCCAATGCGTAGCGGAACGATAACGACAGTTGCCGAACGCAGATAGTCGGCAACGGAAGCTACGGTTCCCGTGACTTCAACTGAGGACGATGCCAGCCGCTGCACTCGCGCGTGCGGATTGCGGCCTACGATCTGAAAACGCGCATCGGGAAAGGCGGCTACGACGGCTGGCCAAATCTCACGACAGAAGTATTCGACGGCATCGATGTTCGGTTCCCAATCCATGGAGCCGGTGAAGACGACCAGCGGCGGATCTCCTGGCGCGGAGGGGACAACCCGGTACGTCTCCGTGTCTACGCCCGTGGGGACGACCGTGATGGGGCAACGGGAGAATAACGTCAACATGGCGTCGCGGTCGTGATCGGAGACGGCAATGACGCGCTGAAACCTCTGCAGGGCAAGGGTTTCATAGGCCGACATCTTACGCGCTTCGATCGCGTAGGAGAGCTTGCGCAATGCCGATTGTTCAGTATCGGCCATGCGGCGCCACAGCATGGTCTCAATATTGTGCTGAAAAAGAACGACCGGAATCGCCGAGTCATCGGGAAAATTCAGCGAGGCAGAGAGAAAATCGCAGACGGCCACGTCGTGGCTGTGATCGCCGAGATTCTGTTTGACCGCACGACTCACCTCAAAATGCGTGAACTTCCTGACCGCATAAGGAGCAGGAGAGGGCAGCCGCAGGATGTAATCCAACGATTGTCTCAGGGTGGTTTCCGGGGCAGCAGTGTGGATGGTTTGGGCTCGCGGCACTTGCTGGGAGATCGCAGTCTCATAGGCAGAATCGCGGGGACCGCCATAATAGGAAAGCAAGGTCACCTCGTGTTCTCGCGTGAGGTGGCGGAGAATATTAAACGAACGGATTTTGCCTCCGGTGTCGACCGGCAACAGCTTTCCTGCCTTGACCCAGAATATTTTCATTGCCAGGGGACTACCAGCACATTCCTTCGTAAGACGCGGTCGCGTTGGGCCGCCGGGATTTCTCGAGATTCACCAGATCCACGACGAAATGCGTGGGATGCAGATGGGAATCCAGCGTCTTTCGGTCGATTCCGCGAGTCCCGATGATGACGACTTCTGCTTCCCTGAGCACCTGCGTTAGATCAGAACTCAGCAAAGAGGCGATGTGCGGGATCACCCCGTCGATGTACTGGCGATTCGAGCCGATCAGGCGCCCCAGAGAGACGTTATCGTCCCAGATCCGAAGCTTGCACCCTTCGCCGATCAAGCGCTTGGCGAGCTGCACCTGCGGACTTTCACGCAGATCGTCGGTTGCCGCCTTGAAGCTGAGGCCGAGCATAGCAACACTCTTTTTTCCGGTGCTAAGCACCATTTCAATGGCGCGATCCAGGTGCGCGTCATTGCTGGGCAGAATTGATTCGAACAGAGGCAAATCCAGATCGAGTTCTTTGGCGCGATAGTTCAGGGCGCGCACATCCTTCGGTAAGCAGGAACCGCCGAAGGCGAAACCGGGCTTGAGATAGCTGGGCGAAATGTTCAATTTGGTGTCGGCTGAGAAGATTTCGACCACATCCTCCGCATCGACCCCCAATTCCTTCGCCAGCGTACCGACTTCGTTGGCAAAAGAAACTTTCACGGCATGCCAGGCGTTGCAGACGTATTTCACCATTTCGGCCGAACGGAATGAAGTTTCAAAGATGCGGCCAGGCGCCCATGCATAGAGTTCGCGGAGTAATTGGCTGTGAGATGAATCCGCGGCGCCAATGATGGTGATCGAGGGCTCGATAAAATCGGCGACAGCCGTGCCTTCGCGCATGAATTCGGGATTCACGCAGACTCCAAAATCTCTCCCCATTCGCTTGCCGCTGGCTTTCTCCAGCGTGGGGACAACGATGGATTCAGCAGTTCCGGGCAAGACCGTGCTACGCAGGACCACGAGATGAAACGAGCTTTTCTTTCGAAGCGCTTCTCCGATTTCCTGACAGACCGGTCCGATGTGGCCGAGATCAAGTTTGCCATTTCGCATGCTGGGAGTGCCGACACAGAGAAAGGAGAATTCGGTTTCCAGAACAGCCTTCTCGGAATCGGTGGTTGCGTGCAACCGGCAGGCCTTCTGATTCTCGGCGATCAGATCTGCGACGGCGGGCTCCACGATGGGGCTGCGTCCGCCGGCGAGAGCTTCAACCTTGGCTCCGCTCAAGTCGACACCAGTCACGCGGTTCCCCTTGTGAGCCAGGCAGGCGGCCGTCACGGTTCCCACATAGCCCAAACCAAAAATGCTGATTGCCCGGCTCATGCCCAGTTGCTTCCTTTCGTGTCTCTGGCGGTCGATCTTCCAAGATAGCCCACTGAGCGGGCTCCGGCAATGCCGGCCCATGGCCGAGATTACCCTCGGGCATCCATTTTGAGGATGCCTGTTGACGGGGATTGCCGCTAGTATGAAAGAGCATGGATGCATCGAATCAGCCGTCCCCGGGGGCTTTGGCAGCCGAACCTGAGACTCGGCCGCAGCCTGGGAGGAAGCAGGATTCCCATACGAGCCCCGTTTTCGGGCGACGGAGGGTTTTCTACCTGCTGGACTCGCTGAACATAGGAGGCACTGAAGTTCAAGCAGTCGAATTGGCGATCAGACTCGATCCAAAGAAGTACGAAGTCACTCTGGGCTGTCTTCGAGCGCGCGGGCCGCTGCTGGAGAGGTTGGCAGGTTCGAGCGTTTCCGTGCGCGAGTTCTATCCCAAAGGCGGCTTCGATTCGCTACACGGAATGTATCAGCTGATTCGCCTCGCGGCATTCCTGCGTCGACGAGACTTCCAGATTGTTCATACTCACGACTTATATGCGAACCTGCTCGGAATACCGGCGGCTGTGATCGCGAGAGTGCCGGTCATCATCTCGAGCCGTCGCGATCTGGCACATTTCGACTGGTATCAGACTGGACGTCGCGTATGGTTGAGGCGTCTGCAAAATCTTTCTACTGCGGTATTGACCAACGCCGGGGCCATTCGTGAGGCGTTGCTGGCGGAAGATCATTTTGCTCCGCAAAAGGTTCGCGTCATTCGCAACGGGGTGGATTTGGAGAGGTTCAGCCGCGCGTCGCAAGAGAGAGATTGGCTGTTCGCGGGTTGCGAGCGCGAGAAGTGGATCGTGCTGGTGGGAAACATGCACAGCGATGTGAAGGGCCATCCTTGGCTGATTGCCGCAGCGCCGGCAATTGTGCGCGAGTTCCCACAGACTCGTTTTTTGCTCGCAGGGGATGGCGAGCAGCGGAAAGACTTTGAGCGGCAAGTTGCGGAGGTCGGACTGAAGAAACAGTTTTCATTTCTCGGTCGCCGGGACGACGTTCCGCGGATTCTTGCCGCTTGCGACATTGCTGTGCTGCCCTCGAGGGCCGAGGGGTTACCGAATGCTGTTCTGGAGTACCTGGCTGCCGGATTACCGACTGTTGCCACTCGCGTCGGAGGGAATGCCGAGATTGTTGAGAATGGCAGGACCGGGCTGCTGGTGCCGCCTGAGGAATCTGGCGCTCTTGGGGAAGCCTTGCTGCGGTTGTTGCGCGATCCTGAGTTTGCCAGCAGATTGGGAAAGAATGGGCGAGAGTATGTGGCTTCGAATTTCAGTTTTCAGCGAATGATAGAAAACACCGAGCAGTTATATACCGAACTCTTGCGCTCTCGGGGTGCCGAATGAGCCGAGGGGCAGTGAAGTGGAAGCATCTTTTTCGGCGGGTGCGAGCGATGGATCGCGCCGAGATCGTTGATCGTCTTCGGCAATACACGGGCGCTCGACTGGATCTGATTCGGTATCGGGCTGGCGTGGAATTCGCTCCGCGGCTGCATGGGGCTGGTTCTGCGGCAAGTCCGCATTTCTTTTTTTCGGGCGAGGCTGTTCCGGGCCTGTGTTCGAAGTTGCGGGAGCTTGCTCCAGACGTTGTGGAACAGATTATCGAGCGCGCTCAACGCATCTGCGAACATCGCTTTGATTTGCTTGGCTATCGTGACCTGCACTACGGAACTCAGATCGACTGGCACTGTGACCGAGTCCACGGGAAACAGGCACCGCGACTGCCTTGGTTCCAGGTAAAGTATCTCGATTTTGCCGAGGTGGGAGACAGCAAGATCACCTGGGAACTGAACCGGCATCATCATCTGGTGACTCTCGGCAAAGCGTACCGGCTTACCTCCGACCAGAAATTTGCGGTGGAGTTGTTCAGTCAGTGGCACCACTGGCATGCCGAGAATCCGTACCCTATCGGCATCAACTGGGCCAGCAGTCTTGAAGTGGCCTTTCGCAGCCTGTCGTGGCTTTGGGTCTATTTTCTATTGGCTGATTCGGCAGGGATGCCCACGGGCTTCCGCAGGTCGTGGCTTCGGGGCCTAGCCATCGCCGGGCGGCACATTGATCGTTATCTATCCTCTTACTTCTCGCCAAATACTCATTTGCTGGGAGAGGCAGTGGCGCTTTTCTTTATCGGCACGCTTTGCCCTGAAATTGCTGAGGCGGAGCGCTGGCAACAGCGTGGGTGGAAGATTGTGCTGCAGGAGGCAGATCGACAGGTCCGGGCTGACGGGCTTCATTTCGAGCAGTCTCTCTACTATCACGTTTATGCCCTGGACTTTTTCCTGCATGCGGGAGTTCTGGCTTCACTGAATCAGATTGCTGTTCCTTCCCGGTTTGATCGGACGCTGGAATGCATGCTGGAAGCGTTGGCAAAGTTGGGCCGCAGCGGAATCGTGCCGCAAGTTGGTGATGACGATGGCGGACGCCTGTTTGATCCTGCCCGCAACCGCGCGGTGCACCTGCTCGATCCGCTGGCGACAGGGGCAGTGCTCTTCGGGCGCGGCGATTTCAAAGCCATTGCCGGCAGGCCGCGGGAAGAAACTCTGTGGCTTCTGGGCGAGGCCGGCATCAAGGAGTTCGAACGGATCGAGGCAGTTTCCCCAAAACGACAATCCGTCGCCTTCCAATCGAGCGGATTGTATGTGATGGCAGGCGATTCGGCGGATTACCAGCTGGTCGTCGATGCTGGACCGCAAGGCGCACACTCTGCGGGCCACGGCCATGCGGACGCGCTGAGCCTGACGGCATTGAGCGGTGGATCCGAGTTGCTCATCGACTCGGGCACTTTTGAATATGTCGGAGCTGGCTCAGAACGGAATAGATTCCGGGGCACGCGTTCTCACAACACGTTGCTGGTAGACGGCAATGACCAGGCGAGGCCGAAAGACCCTTTTACCTGGGAAAGGCTGCCAAACGTGCAGGCGGAGGGCTGGATTGTCGGAAAGACATTCGATCTGTTTGTGGGCAGCCATGACGGATTCTCTCGACTGCCGAATCCCGTGGTTCATCGGCGATTTGTTTTCTCGCTGAAATCCGGATTCTGTCTGATCCGGGATCAAGCGCTTGGATATGGAGAGCACCAGCTCGATCTTTTCTGGCATCTCGCGCCAAAGCTTCAAGCGGGCGAGGGACAGAACAGCGTGTTTCGCGATGGCAAGCGTGGCCTGCAGTTCGTTACGGTCGAGGGAAGCGGTTGGTCCCGGAATGTCGAAGAACAACCTAACTCTCCTGTGTATGGCAGAAAGAAAAATCACAGAGTTCTGCATTTTGCCGCCAAGGCTCAACTTCCCGCGGAATTCGTGACAGTGCTGCGTATCGAGGCAGAGAATCCGTTCGTGGGCCATAGGCTGGCGAAGATCGCCGGATCCACTTCTCCGCTATCTCCGGTTGCCGCATACCGTTATGACACGGCGGAAGAGGAGTATTGCATTTTCTTCGGGCAAGGCAAGCCTTGGAGCGTGGAGCAGTGGAGCAGCGACGCGGAGTTTCTTCTTTTTAGACGCGGATCAGCCTTGGACGCACAAATCTTGATCTGTTGCAATGCAACTTACGTGAAGTACGGTGAGTGCGCGGTCGTGACCGCGAAATCCGCCTTCTTGCGGTGCGAGATAATCGGAAGTGGGGACCGATTCGAGGTAGTTTCAAGTAACCCCGGAGCGGCGGTTGTGAACCGCGAATCCTGGGAGACGTTGGCGACCGGTGATCGGCAACTCGCGGGCAAGCTCACCTCGGAACAGAGGAACTGACTTATGTGCGGCATCTGCGGCATTTTCTTCTCTGATCGCGATTGGCACGTCAGGGGCGATGTGTTGGCGGAAATGAACCGCAGCATTAGGCATCGCGGCCCCGACGATGAAGGCTTCTTCATCGAAGAAAATGTCGGACTGGCGATGCGCCGATTGAGCATTATCGATGTAAAGACCGGTCACCAGCCGCTGGCCAACGAAAATCAGGATGTTTGGATTATCTACAACGGCGAGATCTACAACCACGCCGCGCTGAGAACGGACCTGGAGGCACGAGACCACCGTTACCGCACCCGCAGCGACACCGAGACGATCGTTCATCTCTACGAGGAATACGGCCGCGATTGCGTGAAGCATTTGCGCGGTATGTTCGCGTTTGTCATCTGGGACCGGCGCAGGCGCGTGCTCTTCGCGGCGCGCGACCGACTGGGCATCAAGCCCTTTTATTACCGCTGGGACGGGAAGTCATTCCTCTTCGGATCGGAGATCAAGGCGGTTCTCGCATATCCAGAGATCGCGGGGGAATTCAACCGCGCTCGGCTCGCCGAGTATCTTGCGTTCGGATATATCACTGGGCCGGAGACGATGTTCTCAGGCATCCGAAAACTGATGCCGGGACACACGTTGGAGCTCTCCGAGCATGGCGAGCCGAAGATTGAGCGCTATTGGGATCTCACAACGGGGGTCGATTCGCAATCCCAGCCAAACGAGTACTACGTACGGACCTATCGGTCGATGCTCGAAGATGCGGTGGGGTCGCATTTGATGAGCGATGTGCCCTTGGGGGTATTTCTGAGCGGCGGCCTGGATTCGAGCGCGGTTGCAGCGCTCGCCACAAAGATTCGAGGCGACCGGATTCAAACGTTTGCGGTTGGCTACGGCGAAGAGAAATTCAGCGAATTGCCGTACGCGCGGCAGGTAGCGAAGCATATCCGATCGGACCACCATGAGGTTCGTCTGAGTCGCGAAGAATTTTTTGCCAGTTTACCGCAGTTGATCTGGCAAGAAGATGAGCCGGTCGTTTGGCCGTCCAGCGTTTCTTTGTATTACGTGGCTCGCTTGGCGCGGGAACGCGTCACGGTGGTGCTGACGGGCGAGGGTAGCGACGAGACGCTGGCGGGCTACACTCGTTATGCTTGGACGCTATTGAATTCGAAGATGGATCGGACATACCGCGCGTTGACACCTGCGTTTCTGCGCGGGGCGTTGCGCAGGGGAATCGGAGCGGCACCGCTATCAGCCAGTGTGCATCGAAAGCTGGAGCACACGTTTCTGATGCGCGACGGAGGAAACTGGCCCTCGTTTTACTTCGACAATTTCTATTCGGCGTTCTCCGAGAGCGAGTTGGCGCAGCTGTTGACGCCGGTGGCATTCGAGAGTGCAGGGCAGGCGTATGCGGGATCGATGGATGCTTGGGAGCGATCGTCCGGCGACCTGCTGCACCGTCTGCTCTACACCGATATCAACGGCTATCTGATTGAGTTGTTGATGAAACAGGATCAGATGAGCATGGCGGCGTCGATCGAAAGCCGAGTGCCGTTTCTTGATCATCCTCTGGTGGAATTCACGGCGCGAATTCCAGCACGCCACCAGATCAAAGGGCTCGCGGGCAAGTTCATCCTGAAGAGGGCAGTCGCAGACCTGCTGCCGACAGAGACCGTCGATCGTAAGAAGATGGGTTTCCCGACGCCTTGGGCGTATTGGCTCGCCGGGCCTCAACTCGAAGAAATTGAGCGTCTGCTAACCGATGCGCGAAGCAATAGCAGAGGACTGTTTCGACCCGAGGCTGTGCGTCGTATCTTCGCCGAGCACCGGGCAGGGCATCGGGACCATGGCAATCGCATCTGGCGTCTGCTGAACCTGGAGCTCTGGCAGCGAGTATTTCTTGACGGTGAATCGGTTTCGGCCGTTGGTGCTTCTCAAATCAGCACAGTGGCTCGATAAGAGTTGAACTCAACCCGGAACGGCATGGGCGAATATTCGATCCGCACGAATAAGTCGATCTGCAAGAAGACGAAATGCTGAGAAAAGCAAAGGTTGCCACGCTGGGCCTGCTCCAAGGCACTGGAGCGTTCGAACTGGTGGCGAACAGCCGCTGGCGCCGAGAGCGGTTGCTGATTCTTTGCTACCACGGAATCTCTCTCGAAGATGAACATCTTTGGCGACCGCAACTTTACATGCCGGCAGAATTGCTGGAAAAGCGATTGCGGGCTCTCCAGGCGATGCGTTGTTCCGTACTGACCTTAGGCGAAGCGCTGACACGGCTGCGTTCTCGTGACCTGCCGCCGCGCAGCGTTGCCATCACATTTGACGACGGGACCTACGATTTTTATAACCAGGCTCATCCGCTACTGAAGAAATACGGTATGCCAGCGACCGTTTACCAGACGACCTATTACACCGAACATCCGATGCCCGTCTTCAACCTGACCTGCTCTTACCTTCTGTGGAAGCGCCGAGGGCAGCAATTGGAGCCGCAGCCGGACCTTGGACTCAGAGAAGCCATGGATCTGCGTACGGAGCTGGGTCGGCACCGGGTGGTGCGAGGCATGATTGATCACTCTGATCGGGAGAAGCTGAACGGCAGACAAAAGAATGAACTTGCGGCACGCCTGTCAGCGATTCTCGGAATTGACTATGCAACGTTCGTTGCCAAGCGCATTCTGCAACTGATGACCGAACAAGAGGTGGCAGAAGTGGCGAGGAATGGCGTTGATGTGGAACTGCATAGCCATCGCCACCGCACGCCCGAGGAACACGACGCCTTCCGGCAAGAGATTGTCGAGAACCGGAAGCGAATCTACGCGCTCACAGGCCGCGACCCGATCCATTTCTGTTACCCCAGCGGGATCTATCGGCAAGAGTTTGCCACTTGGCTGGAACAAGAAAAGGTACTTTCCGCCACTACATGCGATGCAGGGCTCGTAAGCCGGGACGATAATCCGTATCTATTGCGGAGATTTGTGGACACTTCCGGCCGCAGCGAATTGGATTTCGACGCCTGGCTGAGTGGCGTGGGATTTCTGCTCTCGCTGCGCAGGGCGGCACCGCAGCGCTACATCGTGCCGGAGGACTAGGTGTGACTTCGGCGCGTTCGTCTGGGCTCAACCCCGCTCCGGGTCAAGCAACGTGAGTAGATGAGGCTGCACGAGTGAAAGCAGTTCCTGGCGGAGAAAAGGCCCGCAGGCCAACAGGCCTGAGAGCAGAGGATTCTTACGATTGCATTGCAGAGGCGCGTTTTCCAGCGTGCTTACAAATCCGCCGGCGCTGGCAACCAAAGCCGCGCCCGCGGCAACGTCCCACTCGTTCTTCGGAGTCAGCGTGAACGTAATGTCTGCCAAACCAGCCGAGACCAGAGCGAGTTTGTAGGCCACCGATCCCATTGCTTGAGTCTTGAAGCCGGCGTTTTCGAACTGCTTCCACTCTCCACGCTTGACCTCGCTCCGGCTTGCCAGCACGAGAGCACCTGCCAAGCTCTTCCGCTGGCTCGAAGCACAGGGCTTTCCGTTGTAGAGCACTCCCGTGTCGACGGCTCCCAGGAAATGCTCGTTCGTGGCCGGATTGTAGATTCCTCCGGCCACCGGTTTACCGTTTTCGACTAAGCCGATGGAGACACAGAATTCGGGCAAGCCAAGAACAAATTCGCGCGTGCCGTCGAGAGGATCGACAATCCATACTCGCTGCTTCTCAAGTCGCGAAGGATTGTCGGCCGTTTCCTCGGAGAGCCAGCCTTCGCCGTCGCGGAGCAGGTTCTGGCGCAAAACGGAATCTACGGCGCGATCCGCTTCGGTGACGGGATCGTGGCCCGCCTTATATTCCGTTTCGATAGCGCCCGGAGTAAAGCGAGCAAAGACGGCGCGCGCGGAGTCCAGGGCGGCTTGAATGCGGTGCAGGATGTCGGCGTAGGCGGAGGAGTTCATGGAGTTCATGGTTTCCAGAATCTGTTCTGTTGAATCGCGGCCGGCAATCAAGCCCACAACATTCTGGCTCCGGTAATCAGCAGCAAGGCGCATAGAATGCGGCGCAGCCAGAGCATGGGAACGCGGGTCGCCAAGTGAGAGCCCAGCAGGCCTCCCGGGATGGAACCGATCAGTAGCGAAAGCACCAGTCCCGGGTCAACGTTTCCGAGTTGGAGGTGAAGAAAACCCGTGACCCCGGTGAGAATCACAGCATGCAAGATGTCGGTCCCGACATTCACTTTTGGCGGAAAACTGTAGAACAGCAAAAGCAGCATCATGATGATGCTGCCCGAACCCACCGACGTCATGCCAACGAGAAAACCGGCAATTAGGCCGATCAGTGCCATTCCTGCGAAGCCCTTCATGGTCGGCGGACGATTGGCGATTCGCTCTTCGATCCGTTTCTGGAACAGCAGCAGCGTAGGGATGACGATCAGCAGTACACCCACCGCCGTCTTGATGAAGCTGTTTACACCGTCACCGTAGAGGTGACGGATATGCATGAGCAGTTTGACGCCGACAATCGAACCCGGAACACTGCCGGCCGCAAGGGCGACTACGACTTTGCGGCGGACCGTCCCCTTCTTGAGATGCATCAGACTGGCAGGAATTTTCGTGAAGAAGTTGAAGAGCGCATCGGAACCAACCGCCACGATGGCGGGGATTCTGAGACCGAAGATCAACACCGGGAGCAGCAACACGCCGCCCCCAACGCCGCTCATGCCGATGAGAACGCCGACGACAAAGCCAACCAGAATTTTGACAGCCAGCAGTGGCATAGTCGATCCGTTGTCTTACGCTGCCGCTCCATTCACTCCGATGAAGCCTTCCCGCTCAAGGTGCAGAATAATTTCCTGGGCAGCTTCCTCCGGCAACAGCTCGCCGGTGTTGATCGTCACTTCTGCATCGGTCGGCGCTTCGTAGGGATCGGAGATTCCGGTGAATTCCTTCAGAATGCCCGCGCGTGCCTTGGCATACAGGCCTTTGCGATCACGCTGCTCACAGACTTCGACCGAGGTTGCGATGTGGACCAGGATGAATCCGCCATAGGGCTCCACCATCTGGCGCACGTGTTTGCGCGTGGCATCATATGGCGCGATGGGGGCGCAGATCGCGATGCCGCCGTTCTTCGTAATTTCCGACGCGACGTAACCGATGCGCCGGATGTTAATGTCGCGATGTTCCTTGGAGAATCCCAGCTCTGACGAAAGATGCTTGCGCACCAGGTCGCCATCAAGCAGGGTTACGGGACGTCCGCCGACTTCCAGGAACTTGGTCAGCAGAACGTTGGCAATCGTAGATTTACCCGAGCCCGAAAGGCCCGTGAAGAAGATGGTCACGCCCTGGCGCGAGCGTGGCGGAAAACTGCGGCGCAGCTCGTGAACCACTTCCGGATAGGTGAACCATCCGGGGATTTCGCGGCCTTCGTTCAGTCGCTGACGCAACTCCGTGCCCGAGATGTTCAAAACGCGATCCGTTTTCTTGACCTCGTCGTCGGGCACATAACGGTCTTCGTCTTCGAGGTACACCATCATGCTGAAAGGCACCATGGTGACGCCAATTTCAGGCTCGTGTTTCCTGAATACTTCCTGAGCCTCATAGGGACCGTAGAAAGGCTTGCCGTCGGTGTCTTTGCCCGGGCCGGCGTGATCGCGGCCCACGATGAAGTGGGTGCAGCCGTGATTCTTGCGAATCAGAGAGTGCCAGATGGCCTCGCGCGGTCCGCCCATGCGCATGGCAAGAGGCAGCAGGGAAAGCTTCTGCGTTCCTTGCGGGTACTTGGAGCTCAACAACTGATAGCAGCGGACGCGAGTGTAGTAGTCCACGTCGCCGGGCTTGGTCATGCCAACGACCGGATGGAGCAATAGGTTGGCCTCGACCTGCTTGGCGGCGCGGAAAGTGAGTTCCACGTGGGCGCGATGCATGGGATTTCGTGTTTGGAAAGCGACTACGCGGCGCCAGCCGAGGCGAGCGAACTCCGCGCGCAATTCCGCCGGCGTGAAACGAAGAGTACGAAAATCGTAATGCGAAGGAGCTTGCAGACCCTCGACTCGTCCCCCCACATACAACGGGTTGGATTTGTTGATGGCGTAATCGGCGCCGGGATGAGCCTTGCTGGTGCTATTGAACACGGCCTTGGCTTCGGCAGTGCGATCCGGCTGCCAGACTTCTTCGACATGCAAGACGGCCAGCATGACGCCTTCGGCGTCGCGCAGCGCGACTTTGCTGCTGCCCTGCGTCAGCTTCTTTGCGAAATCTTCGGTGACATCGAGGGTAATCGGCATGGGCCAGAGGATCCCGCTGGCCAGGCGCATGTTGTGGCACACGCTCTCGTAGTCGGCTTTAGTCATGAAGCCGCGCAGCGGAGAGAAGCCCCCACTCATGAGCAGTTCGAGATCGCAGATTTGTCGAGCAGTAAGGTCCCAGGATGGCCACTCGCGGGAGTGAGCTTTCAGTTCTGCGGCTTTTTCCGATGAAACGACGAGGTTGATGAGTTCGCCGCCGTGCGGTGCGATCAAATGACTGGTCAAAGCAGACAAGTGCGTGAACCTCCCAGGTTCGTTCGATTTTGCGTTTACTTCATCTAAATTCAATGTCTCGCAGAAGAAATTAATGACGACTTCCGGACATACTTTTGGGGGGGAACATGCTAACGAGACGGAAAACTTGTTGCGGGTTCAATGACCCCGATTAGCCCTAGTCTACATCAAGAGAAATGACCTTCTCCTAGACGCAACTGCCGTGCCGCAAAGCCTTTTGGCATTGTACTGTAAATTGATAAGGATAAAGGCTTAACTTTGAATTTCGGTTGCGGGGTATAGTTCCAGCGATCGTTCGTGTGCAAATCGTTGCACAATGTAGGGAATGCCTTTTTCTGTTCGTCCTCAGCGCTCGAAGCACAGTAACAGTCGTAGCGAGCACGAGAACTTCTCTCGGGTGCTGCATGAAACGAGAAGAAATGAGCCCTCATTTAGACTGAATGTGAGTCGGCAACCGTCCGACCTCACCCTTTCCGATGAAAGACTGGGCAAAACGAACGATCCTCGCCAGTGGCGCGTTGCGCCTGGCGTCGGGCCTCCGTGGCTCGAGTGCGGCGATTCTGATGTACCACTCGATTTTGCCTGATCCCTCTACTCAGGCGGACACACTGGGGGGCATCGCCCATTCGGACGTGGCATTTCGCCTGCAGATGGAATTGCTGGCTCGTGATTTTTCTCCCACTAGTCTGGATCACGCGCTACAGCATCTCTGCGGCGAAGCGAATCTTCCCAAGCGCTCGGTGGTGGTCACCTTTGACGATGGATACGCCGACAACTATGAAGTCGCACTGCCAGTCTTGGACTACCTGGGGATCCCAGCGACGTTCTACGTGACAGTGGATTGCATCGAAAAGCGGAAATTGCCGTGGCCCAGCCGTTTGCGTTTTGCATTTCGGAGAACGAAGCTGAATGCATGGACCGATCCGCAGGCCAAGGCCGAAGTGTGGCCTCTCATTCATCCTGACGATCGGGAAAAAGCCTTTGTTGCTGCGTGCGGTCTGTGTTGCCAGCTTTGCGGCGATACGCAAGAAGCATTCCTGCAGCGAGTCGAGCGAGAACTAGAAACTAGTTTGCCGAGACAGGCTGGTTCTCTGATGATGAATTACGATCAGCTGCGGGCGCTCGACCGCAACGGTCACATCGTGGGTTCGCACACGATGACCCATCCGAATATGGCTTATTTGAAGGAATTTGAGGTTCAGCGCGAGCTGATCGAGTCGAAGATGCAGCTGGAGTCGCGGCTGAAGATCCCAATCAAGCACTTCTCTTATCCTTGCCCGGCGCTGTCACCCCATTGGAATGCGCGTACCGTCGAGGGCAGTCTTGCTGCCGGCTACGAGAGCGCCGTCACAACGGACAGTGGAATCACGCGCAGGGGAGATAATCCACTGTGCCTGAAGCGCATCTCTCCCACTAAGACAGTCGAGGGTTTGCGCTGGAACCTGGAAAGCGCTTTTGCGGGGCGAGCGGTTTAATTAGACTTCAAAGCGGGGCTATCGCCGATTGTCAAGAATACTGGTTCTGGATGGGCATAGCGCGGCCGCATTGTCGTTCACGCGCTCCGCAGGACGGGCCGGTCACTGGGTGGCCGTCGGCGCCAATTGTGGCATCTTCGCGGCGGCAAAACTCTCTCGCTATTGCCGGTTGAGGGTTGACTACCCGAGATCAACCGACGATGCGGGTGCGTTTGTGGAATCCATCCTCGCGTTCGTGCGTGCCCACGCCATCGATCTCGTCGTTCCAGTCACTGATTGGACTCTGATGCCGCTGTCGGAACGGCGAGCGCATTTTGCCGGCATCTGCCCAATCGCGATGCCGTCCCACGGTGCAATCGAGTTTTCCTCTGACAAATACCGCACCATAAAGCTGGCTGAGTCGCTCGGCATGGGGACGCCCAGGAGCCGCCTCGTGCAATCCGTGGATGAGTTGGCTGATTGGGCAAAGGCCGAATTTCCAGTCGTCGTGAAGGATCGATTTTCCGTCCTGTGGAAAAATGGCAAAGCGGTCTTCGGTTCGGTCTCATACGCATATTCCGCGGCGGAGCTGGAAAATAAGGTCGGCGAGCGACTGCTTGCCGCTGGTGATGTACTGATTCAAGAGTTTGTTTCAGGGACAGGCGTCGGATTCTCATGTTTCGTAGTGGGAGGAAAAGCATTCTTGCCATTCGAATGGCAAAGAATCAGAGAGGCCGATCCACGTGGGTCCGCGAGCAGCACCAGAAAATCCATTCCCCTGGATCGTGAACTCGTTTCGCAGAGCGAGCGGTTGATTACCGAGATGGGCTTCGAAGGGATTGCCATGGTGGAGTACAAGAAGACCCTAGACGGACGTCTTACGTTGATGGAAATCAATGGACGACCCTGGGGATCGATCGGATTGCCAGTGGCATGCGGCATCGACTACCCTCGGTACGTAATCGAGTGGTTCTCTCGGGGAACGCTGCCGCCTGACCACGTGGACTACCGACAGAATGTCCTTTGCCGGCGCGTAGTGGCGGAACTCACTCACCTTAGCAACCTGCGAGCTGGGCGCCCGGCGAATTGGCCGATTGAGTACCCGAACTTCTGGACTAGCATGCTCACGATGGCAGTGCCGTGGTGGCCCGGCATGTGCTACGACGATTTCTGGCTGTCGGACCTGCGCCCGGGAATTGCGGGAATTTACTACTGGTTTCGAGCGCGGTTGACCGCGAAGTCAGGAAGCTAGGGCCGGGCAGTTTCAGCGGCGCAGACTTGCTTCTCTGATTTCACGGAAGACGGGAAAGTAGAGATCACCAGATTGCGAATGCAGCTTTGCAATTGTCGGCTGCAGGCTCTTGTCGCTTCAAGATCGCCGAGATACGGGTCTGAGATCTCGCGAGACTTCAAGGTGCCTTCCGCGTAGGCGCTGAGCATGTAGATCTTTTCCCGCGATTCGGGATAGAGCGTGAGCAACTCAGCTTTGTTTTGAAAATCCATGGCGAAAATGCAGTCCGCCTGCTCCACCATTTCCCTGGTCAACGGTTTAGCGCGGTGCTCTGACAGGGAGATGCCCAAATCCGCCGAAGCCGTTTGTGCCCAGGGATGTGCTTCACGACCGGCAGTGGCGTGCAGACCAGCCGACATGATTTCGACCGGCTCTTCGATCCCTGCCTGATTCAGCGCTTGTCTCATTAAGAACTCCGCCATAGCGCTGCGCATGATGTTGCCGAAACACACGAACAGAAACGACCGTGAAGCCGGTGGGGCCAGCCGCTGACTCGGCGCCCGCACCCCGAGCAGATCGAACAATCGCAAGGTGGCGTAAATCCGGCCGGCACCGGGGCCAAGGCGAAGCACGATGCTGCGTTGCTTCAGAAGAAAGTCGGGTATAAATCTTCGCAACGCATTTTTCGACGAGGTAGTGAAGCTTTGTGGAGTTTCTTCGGTCAAGAAGGCACTCCTCGTGGTGAAGCTGATAGTGGCGCGGTTGTCGAAGCAGAATCTAGATCGTACCCGAGCGTCCGCATCAGATCGCCCCACGCCGATTCGATGGCGGCAACTGATTCTGGAGCGAGCTGGGACTTCCATCCGCCGGAAGTCGCCGAGCGCACAAAAGGCTTGTCGCTCCGCGTTTCTTTGGTGAGAACCCAACGGCCTCCTTCTTCTTTTTCGAGAGCTCGCATTCTTTCCGGCGAACTCAATTCGACGGCACGTTGCAAAGCCTCGGGACGGGAACTGATTTTCGGAAATGAGCAGCGCTCCAGAAACTCGACCACGCTCATGAGCCCGGCGATTGGATCACGCTTCATATCTTCGTAGCGAAGCATCAGGAACGTCAGATTCCCACTTCGTAGCGAAGTCCAGCTCAAAACGTTGTCCCGCCACGATCCAAACTTGGGGTCGAACTCTCCCGCGACGAAGCGAGACACAAAGCTCGCCATCGGATAGCCGTCGGGAATGTTCCGCGCCTTCACATTATGGTGATAAAACGAGACCGCAACGTCGCGTGGATCTCGGACAAGATAGATCACGCGAGGATAATGCGGCTGAAAGCATTCGTGACTCTTGAGGACACGTGGGCGTGGACGCTGCCGCAAGAACCGGTCGCGGTTGAAGTAGATCTCTGGAATCCGGGATTCGATGTTGGAAAATGAAACCGGCTCGTTCGGGTAAAGGAGATTTCCGAGGAGAAAGCGTGTCCAGGTATTGCCGGAGCGGGGATAGGAGACCAGAAAGACGTCATCCGGAAAGACCGTCAATCCGCGACCCGCGATTTGTCTCCCCGTGAGCACGCGACCGGCTTGTGCCAGCGTGGCAAGTGCGCGTTGCACGGTTCCGTCGCCCATTGGCATTCGCTCTTAGCCTCTCACGAGTTCGCGATCGACCTTCACTTCCGTGACCAGATCGTAGCCGAACTCCTTCATGGTTCTACCCCAGGCCTGCTCGATAGTCCGGACCGCGGCAGGAGAGAGTTTGTTCTTCCATCCGCCTGACTTGGCCTCACGGACGAAAGGAATGTCTTGGCGCGTATCTTTCGTTGCTACCCATTGTCGAGATTGCTGTTTTTCAAGTGATTGCATATGTGCCGCGGAACTCAACTGGACGGCCCGTTCCACGCGGCCGGCAGTCGGTTCGATTCCGAGGAACGGAGCCAAGGCCATCAATTCACGGGCAGGATCAGCAAGCAGATCCTCGTACCGAATCAATCGAAAGCCAGGCCTACCTTGGCGCAGACGAACCCAACTGAGAACGTGATCCTCCCAGGAACCGGCACGGTCGGCATAAGGGACAACATTCGCCGCTACGAAACGGCTGACGAACTCATCCATGGGATAACGATCCGGAATCACGCGGACCTTCAAATTGAAGAAATAGAAGGAGACCGCGACGTCCCGGGGATCGCGAACGATATAAATCACCCGCGGATAGCGCGGATCAAAACTCTCGTGGCTCTTCAGAATACGCGGCAGCCGGCGCAGTGCGCGATCGGAGTTGCCGTAGATGATGGGTACCAACCGCTCCATGTTGGTGAAGGTGACGGCCTGGTTCTGATGGATCAAATTGCCGAACAGGAACCTCGACCATGTGCTGCCGGAGCGGAAGTAGCTCACAAGGAAAATATCTTCGGGAAATACGGTAAGACCTCGTCCGGCAGGAGTGCGACCCAGAGCGGTAGATACGATCGACCTGAGATATGCGGCAATTCGACTTTCCCACTTCACGTCATCTCTCCAAGTCGGCCGCAGTCAACCCTCATGCTTCTTCCTGGTAGGTTTCCACCAGAGCCAGGGTGACTTCGTCTTCCCGATTTGCGCCTAACCTTCCGACGTGCCAGGCGCGATGGGTCCAGAAGGCCCAGGCTAGCCCGACTCCATATACAAGACCCGCTATCACCAGTTGTACCAGAAGCTGACTCAAGCGATGCGGGATGAACCAGCGTTGCATCAGCAGAAGAACAGCCACCAGCGGGATGCACAGCACGAGCGGCAAGGCGAAGGCTCGGTAGAGGTAGACCCTCAGTTTGATTCCCAGCAGATGGCAGAGATGACGGGGAAGAAAGAAGATCATCGAGCAGGTAAGGGGAATGGCTGTTCCTATCGCATCTCCCAGGATGCCGTAGGGACGTACCAGAATTACGCTCAGAACCAGGTTCGCAGAGCCTTCGGCGAGCACCACCCAAGCCCAAGTCCGGTGTTTGGCCAGTCCCCATAGGGTTCGTCCGGAAGCGGATTGTGCCAGCATGAGCGTTGTCGGGTACAGCAGAACCAATAACACGGGATAGCTTGTGGCAATGTATCTCGGACCCACCCAAGCCTCAATAACCGACTTTCCCAGAATCGTAAGTACCGCGGTGACGGGGAAGATTATGAAGGCGCAAGCTCGGTTGCCGACGACGAAAATCTTCCGCAGACCGTCCAGATCACCCTGCGCCTGCGACTGGCTCGACATGGGTACGAAAATCTGGGCAAGGCTGCTTACCAGTTCCGAAGAGTAGTCCACCAGACGGGAGCCGATGGTGAAGTACGTGATGGAGGCGGCCGATAAAAACGTGCCAATGACCAGTGCGTCGGTCTTGAAGCGCAGACGCCCGGCCACAATGATGAGGAACGTAGTTCCGCTGTAACTGGCAATGGTGCGCAGGCTGGAGCGGTTCACATATTGGGCTCCGAGTTGCAGCCGCAAATGGCGAAACGCTGTCGCCGCATTTACCAGTTGGCCGAGGATGGGCAGGCTTACGGTGATCAAAGCCACCGTCAGCAAGCCGTGCCCATACCGCAGGGCGATGACAATAAGGACCGCGCGGAACAGCGTCGAAATGACGCTAGTGATGTTCAGGAGGTAGAAACGCTGTAGTCCCTCGAGAACGCCGCTGAACACGCCCAGCGGGAACCCCAGCGAGACGGCGGTTCCAACCATCAGCAGCAACCAACGCGCCGTAACCACGAACTCAGCCGGAATTCGAAAAATGGAGTTGACGTAGAGAGTCGCGATCAGCGTGATCAGCATGGTAAGAACACCGATGCCGCCGTAGCTGAACATTGCGGTGTTCACCAGCCTGTTCAGTTCACCGTATTCTTCGGTTGCAGAGTACTTAGCGACGTAGCGAACGATGGAGGATCGAATCCCCAAATCGAAAAGGCCGTAGTATCCCGTGATGGAGAAGATGAGGATCCACAGTCCAAAGGCCTCGTCACCCAGGTGATGAAGAATGTAGGGCGAAAGGAAGATTCCTACGACGACATTTATGCCCAGGGCAAACCAACTGGATCCGACATTGTTCACGATTTGGGCTTTATCGAACTTCATCTGTCCTGCCGTATTTGCGCAGCCGATGCGGTCGGGCGGGACGGCTCGCCACGTTCAGTCGACACACCCGGCCTGAAGGCCTGCCGGCTGACTCGTGCCAAACACTCTCTCAAGGTCTCTCCAAAAGTCTTCACCTGCGGCTCACGCAAAATCTCGAGGTGACTAAAGTCCACTTCGTGCACCTCGACTCCGCTCTCGGTTCGCAGGCCCCAGCCCATCTGGGGATCGTTAATGTAATAAAAAGGCTGTTTCGGCCGCTTGAACAGAACCACCGGCGCCCGGAAGCGCCAGGGCCGAAAATCTTCTGGCCAGTAAGCGTCCTGCCAATCAGTCCGAGCCGGTTTCCTGCCACTCACGTTCTGCAGCTTGTTTTGCGCCACTTGCTTGTAGGCCGCCAGCCGCTTACTAAGGTCCAGATCCTTCATTTCTCGGAGCCGTTGGCCGTAGTAGTTGAGCTTCCACAACCAGTGCCGTTGGCTGTGCTGTAAGACCCAGGTATCAAAAATTGCAAATAATCCCACATCGTCGCCTTGCGATTCGAGACTCAGCACGATTTGCTCGGCGATGTGAGTTCCATCGCACAGTCCGCCCAGACAATAGGGCCCATGCGGCTGAACGGATCGTATCGCGGCAATGTATTCGCGGGTGAGCGCCTGCATTTCCTCTTCGGAATAGGGCCGTTTCCCGCGAGTTACTGGAGCTTTCCCTTGGATCTTATAGACAGTCTGTTCGGGCCCCATATGGCGAGCCAAGATGGCGTATCCGAGAGATTCTTCGCCTGGCGGCACAATGGCGAAAAATGGAATGGTGCTGCTGTCCCCGTGCTGGATTGCCATCACGACGCGATCGTCATTGACCTCACACTCTTGCTGGAGAAGTTGAGCCAGAGACTCCACCGTGGCGCCGCGAAAGAGCGCGGAGAGAGGGATCTGCCGGCCTGTACTCTCGTTGATCTGCGAGAGCAGGCGCGCGGCCAGCAGCGAGTGCCCACCCAGATCGAAAAAATTATCAGCTATGCCAACGGACGGCAGACCAAGAACGCTGGCGAAGATAGAGGTGATCTGGCGCTCCAACTCATTGCGAGGGGCGACGACCGGCGCGCACGCTTCCAGCTGAGTTGGGGGCGCAGGCAAGGCTTTGCGATCCACCTTACCACTTGTCGTCATGGGGAATTCGTCAAGCACAACGAACTGGGACGGGACCATATACTCCGGAAGCTTGTGCTTGGCTTGGGTGCGAATGCGGTCGGCCTCTAATTTCTGACCGGGCGTAGCTATGAAGTAGGCTACGAGGCGCTTGTCTCCCGGGCGATCCTCGCGCATGACTGCGACGGCTTGCCTCACTCCACTGCACTCCGCCAGTACGGCTTCAATCTCTCCGAGTTCGATACGAAAACCGCGAAGCTTCACTTGATGATCAATACGGCCCAAGTATTCGATGTTGCCATCCGGGAGGAAGCGAGCCAGGTCACCGGTCTTGTAGAGTCGCTCGCCGGGCATTCTGCGGAACGGGTTTGGAATGAATTTCTCAGCAGTGAGATTGGGCCGATTTAAATATCCACGGGCCAATCCAATTCCACCGATGTGCAACTCACCCGCAACTCCAATTGGCACAGGCTGCAGATGGGTATCCAGGATGTAGATTTGCGTGTTGGCGATAGGGCGGCCAATCGGAACAACTGGCTGCTGACTGTCTGGTCGGCACGCCCAATAGGTCACGTCAACGGCGGCTTCGGTTGGACCGTAGAGGTTGTGCAACTCGGCCGAGAGTCGCTCGAAGAAGCGTTGCTGCAGTTCGAAAGGCAGGGCTTCGCCGCTGGCGAATACCCGGCGTACTGTGCGGCAACGCTCCAGGCCGGCCGCCTCCAGGAAGATGCCAAGCATCGAGGGAACGAAATGCAGGGTGGTGATGCCCTCTTCCGCAATCAGGCTGACCAAATAGGTGGGATCGCGATGTCCACCCGGACGCGCAACTACCAGCGCTGATCCTGCCATCAATGGCCAGAAGAACTCCCACACTGAAACGTCGAAGCTGAAAGGTGTCTTCTGCAGGACGCGATCCTGAGCCGTCAATTTGTACGTATCCTGCATCCAAAGCAGGCGGTTCACGATGCCTTCATGGACGTTGGGCACACCCTTCGGCTTGCCAGTTGATCCGGATGTATAGATCGCGTAGGCCAGATTCTTTCCGCTGACTTCGGCCGGCAAGTTGTCCGGACTCTCTAGTTTCATTGACGACCAGTCACGATCGAGGCAAAACACATTGAGTGGCCAAGCGGGTAATCGGTCGATCAGGTGAGATTGAGTCAACAAGACGACCGGCTCCGCGTCCCGCAACATTGTTTCGATCCGGTCCTCCGGAACTTCGGGATCCAGAGGAACGTAAGCTCCTCCCGCCTTAAGGACGGCGAGAAGAGCGATCACAAGTTCCAGCGATCGTTCCGCGCACACGCCCACCAAAACGTCCGGGCCTACCCCCTGCTTCTTCAGATGGTGGGCTAGCTGGTTCGCACGGCTGTTCAGCTCTCCGTATGTAAGCCGCTCCCCCTCGCATATCACGGCAGTGGAATCGGGCTTCTTCTCCACCTGGTTCTCAATAAACCTGTGGAGCGGGATATCGGTAGGGTACTTAACTTGAGTGTCGTTCCATTCCACCAACAATTGATGCCGCTCGGAATCGCTAAGCAGGGGCAGGGCCGAGATTTTGGCGGCGGAATTTGCGGCAGCGGATTCCAAGAGGGTATGGAAGTGTCCCATCATGCGGTGGATGGTCGTCCTATCGAAGAGATCAACGCTGTAGCTGAAGGAGATATCCAGCTGGTCTTCTTGGGTCGCAAATTCTACCGATAGGTCGAATTGTTCGGTTGGGGTGTCGATCTTGAACGGAATCATGCCTGATGGCGAGGCAGCGCTGGCTGCGCCATCATCTTGCTTGCTAAACATGATCTGGAAAAGTGGATGCCGGCTCATATCACGCTCGAGGTGAAGCTCCTTTACCAGAGCCTCGAACGGGACGTCTTGGTGAGAGACCGCGCTTTGAATCACATCGCGGACGCGGTTTTGGAGTTCAGCAAAACTCGGTTCGCCGGACACGTTCGTCTGCAGCGCAAGCATGTTCTCGAAAGGGCCGATTAGATTCCCGAATTCCGGCCGCACCCGCCCCGAAACACGCGTGCCGACCACAAGGTCATCCTGCTTGCTGTATCGGGATAGAAGGGCATAGAACGCTGCCAACAGAGTTGCGAAGAGATCTTTTTCGTTATCTTGACCGAAACTGCGAAGCCGTGCCAGCAGGGGGCGCTCGATCTGCAGTCTCAGCTTGGCGCCGCGGAAGGTCTGAACGGGCGGCCTCGGCCGATCGGTCGGCAGATCGATGCTTGTTGATGTTCCCGCCAGGAGTTGCTTCCAATAAGAAAGCTCCGGCTGTGAAGGTGAGGGTGGCCCTGCGATCTCGCGATATTGCGAGGGCGTTTCCTGAACAGCGCCAGGCTGTCCGCTAATCCGTGCCCGGTAGCGCGAACTTACTTCGTTCAGCAGAATCCTGACAGACGTTTCATCACACACAATGCGATGAGCGACCACCAGCAGCATGGGTTCTGCGTCGGCCAGTTGGAAAAGTGTCGTTCGCAGCAGGGGGCCACGCGTAATATCGAATGGAACCAGCACTTCTTCCTGAGTACGCCGAACAAGTTCGCTCTCGCGCTGCCCCGCGCTTACGTTGCGCAGATCCACAAGCCTTATCTTCAAGGGAACGGACGGGAGCAGTATCTGCAGCGGAGCTCCGTTGACCGATTGAAATTCCGTTCTCAGAATTTCATGGCGTTGCACGACCTCGCGCACTGCTGCTTCCAGCGATATCGGTTCGACCATACCGGGCAGGTGAAGCCCACCGGAGACGTTCTGGACCGGGCTGCGAGGATGCAACTGATCCAGCACCCAGAGGCGTTCTTGCGAGCTAGAAAGAGAGTTTCCCTGAGTCGAAATCAGCCCGTCTTGTCCCGTCATCTTCCGTGATCTCGAAGTAGGTTGCACAAGACTCTCACCGTGACTGCCTTCCGCCGCCGACCGTAGCCGCGACCGCCAGGGCCGCGACATATCCGTCTCCTACTGGCAAGCTGCGCACGATCCAGCGACCCGCTTCCAGCGGGTCTGGTCTAGTTGCTAACAACACGTTGCCTTCAGCCTCCGCGATAGATACGTCAAACTGGTGGAGCGGCAACGACAGGCCTTCGCCTCGAGCTTTTACGTACGCCTCTTTGCGCGTCCAGCAACGAAAGAAAGCTGAATAAAGTTCATCGCCAGATAACTTCTCCAGCAACTGACGTTCATGAACGGAGAAGAATCTATTCGCGAGGCTTCGCGCATCTGACAGCGGGCGAATCCGCTCCGCATCGACGCCAATCTCACGGTCGCGCGCAAAAGCTGCCAGGGCGAGACCTTCAGTATGGGACACGTTGAAGTGCAAATCGACGGCTTCATTGAGTCGCGGCTTGCCGTACTCTGAGTAGCTGAACGACACCTCCTGCGGCTTCTTTCGAAGGTAACTCGCAACCAGAAAGCGCAGCATGGCGCGAGTCAGAATGAACTCGGTGCGCGGCCTTTCAACCAGAAAGCGCGCCGCCCGCATGCGCTCCTCGGGCGAGAGAAATTCGTGACAGGCTCCGACCTCAGATGGTCCATTGGGCGAGAGCCTCCAGATATGCACGACACCCGATCGCAATTCTGACGGGACGCTGGTGGGCGTCGTACCCCGGAATTCGCGTATTTCAAACTCTGCACCTAGCCCTGCGGCAACACCATACTCACGGTCGGACATTTGAAATGGAGCAACCCCTTTGCCGTTGCCAACACCAGACTGGTACGCAGAAATGCTTTCGATACTGAGTCTACATTGCCAGCATTGCAGGGAAGTTACAAGCCTTCGCCGATCTGGCCGGGTTCCTTTAGTATTAGGAAGAGAGTGGCCGTAGCAAGCCCGATTTGCTGGATTTGTGATGCCCCGGGAACATTGTTGAGCGACCTGCATTTCTACCTCCTGCATCGCTCGTAGCGCTTTGAAAAGAATGGCGATTCCTCATAAAGGGTGCGTACCCAGGTGGCTCCCGAGTTAAAAGACTCCGGCTGGAACGCCGGGCGATGGTGACTCTGCCAGTATCCGGAAGGTTGGGCTATGCGAGTTCTCGATTTAGGTTGTGGCCAAGGATGTGACCTGGGTCGATGGAGGATAACCGCCTCCGATGAAGTGACCGGACTGGATATCGATGCCAGCAGATTGGCCGTGGCCAAGGTCCGATTTCCTAACCGGACGTTTCTCCAAGGCGTTGCCGAACGTCTGCCGTTTGAAAATGAAAGTTTCGATCGTGTCATTTCAGGCGTTGCTCTGCCGTATATGGACATCCCGGAAGCACTCTCGGAGATTTGCCGCATTCTGGTCCCTGGCGGCATGGTGTCGCTGAGCCTTCATCTTCCAAGTTTTACGATGGTCGAGCTCCTTCACCACGCTGTACCGAAACCGATCCCCACGCTGTTCCGCCTCTACGTTTTGGCAAACGGGATTCTGTTTCACTTCACGGGAAGAACTGTGGCGTTTCCGAACGGCAGGACGGAGTCTTTTCAGACGGAGCGAGGCATGAGGGCTGCGCTTCGGCGTGCAGGGTTTATCGATTCATCGTTTGTCCGGGCACCAGGGCCGGCGGGTGAAACATTTACTGTGGAGGCCCGAAAATCGAAAGCTTCCGCCGACATCCAGCATTTTAAAGAGGGTGGCGAAGTTTTATAGAAGCCTAATGCAATCTGCCGGTTCGCGATGCGGACGATCGGCCAGCCTGCCCGCCGTGAGAAGCGTGGTACGAGAAATTAATTCCCGAGCCGCGGTCGGGCTCGTGCGCATGAGACGGCTGGAAGCGAGCTACAGCTGGAGCATTTCTGCTGCCACGGTTCACTTCGGTCTGCAGCTCACTGGCCATCTGGTGTTCGAGTCCTGAAAGTTCGGAACTACTTGATCCGGATTTGGTGCGAACCGCCGTGGGAAGGCCCACGTCAACTGTGGAACTGGGCAGTTTCTTGGAGTCGAAAATCTTGATCGGGTCGTAGTGGCTCGCCCCCGAGAATTGACTGTGAAAGTGAACACTCCTCCCGGACTGTGCCGTACTCCAGGCGGTCAGGGCTAATAAGAGGAACGTATACAGAGCGACCGCTTTCGTGCCTTGCTTGATCCCCTTCATGGGCATTCCTCACGCATGCTGAGCCACCGTCGCTACGGCTCCCGGATCTAATCGTCGGCCATTTCGAATCTGTGCCGCGGCTTTATCATCCACAACAACAATTCGGTCGACTTCTTGCGAGGTGAGCGCCGGACGAAGCGAACGGAGCAAATGGTTTTTCTTCCACTGCAGCTTTAGATCAAAATATTGGCGATAGACCATGCGGGTCATGGCCAGTTCCAGCTTGTTGCAGGCTGTTTCGCTGTCAGTCGCCAGGCCGTACCCCAATTCCGTCAGAGTTTTGCCGACCAAGCCCTCAATTCTGCCCAGTTGTTTGGGAGAGAGCTGCTTTTTCCATCGACCCACAGGATTGAAGTTCTCGCGCAGTTGCTCCGTGAAAGAGGTATTCGGCCGTGCCACGGAACCGATGGCAGTCCACTGGATGCGGTCGTAATCGAGATCGTGCGCAAGGAAGGAACCCAATCTGCCGAGCACTGCGCGCGGATTGCGAATGAGCTTCTCGAAGCGCACCTCGATGTAGTCACTGCCAAGCGCTGCTGCAGCGGCCCGGCCTTTCTTCACAATCCACTCCCAATACAGAGCGGCACCTTCCGGAGTCTCACGCTCTTTCCATGGAAATGGGCGCACATATCGCTTTTCCGACAGCGACACGGCCACGTCTCTTCCATCCCGGATAACGTGAATGATGAGGGCCTCGGGAATCGTTTCCTTGATGCGTTGCAGGTGGAGTATTTCCTCGGGAGCATTGCCAGCCCAGCGCACGGCATTCTGCTGACGGGCGATTTCGTCCATTACTATACGAAGAAAATCTCCAGCGTTCCTGCAGTTGGCTGGAAGCCTTTTTTCGACTTGGTCGCGTTGCAGTCCCGAAACACGGAACAGCCGACTCCCCAGCCACACCTCAAGCATCCGCTGCCGATTCTTACGAACACTCAGGTCTCCGAATCGTGGCGCCAGGAGGTTAAAAATGTTGGACTCTCCAAGATAAAGCGCAAAGCCGCCTGCGGAGAGCAGCATGTCATACAGGAGAGTTGTTCCAGAGCGGGCGCTGCCCACGACGAACACTGGGGCTAGGGCTCTGTTGCTGGCGCGTTCCCGAGGTTTCGTCTGCATTTCTACATCTCCAGCCAGAGATTCGACACCAACGACCAACTACTGCGACCAAGGGATAGAACAAATTAACCAATCAATGTGAACGGCAAGTTAAGAAATGTGAACTGCCTGTTAATTTACGAATCCGCTAGCGAAGCAACCCTGCGCCGGATCACCGGTCATGACTTGGGGCGGAGCAGTACGATTCGATCCTCCCCTTTGTGCGAGCCGATAGCGACGATTTCTCCATGGTTGTTAATGGCAACTGCCTGGATCAGCTCCCATCCGGTTTCAGGATTGAGAAAATCGTTCAAATCGCGAAGCCGGTCTCCGCGGTAAATGAAACCGTGAAAGTTCTCGTCACCCTCAGTGAGTGACGCGCCCACGATCTCTCCGCAATTGTTGATGTCCCGGGCGATGCTGAAAGAACCACCCAACGTGCCCAGAGCAATGCGCTCACCACGCTGCTGGCGAAAAGCCTCTATCCGCCCCGTGCTTAAATTCAGCGAAACACCCGCCGCTTGCCCGCAGTCATTTATCGCCTGCAGGTTATTGCGGTTGTTCTCAAAGGGCCCCAGGTCAACTACTTCAAAGCTGTCGTTCCCAACGGTAGGTGCAACCGTTCTTGTGAGCTTCCCCTGCTCGTCCGCGGTTGTTTTCATAAAACTTCCGAGTTACTCCTTGGTGATGGATCCTCCGTCAGAAACAAGAAAGCGGATATGAGCCTGCATGGTAGAAAGCGCTTCTGCCATGTCGCCCGCCGCACCGTCAAACAGTTGTTCGCGCTGGGGAGTTCGCGAAACGGAATAAAAATAGAATGGATGGCGGTGGCCCGAGCCGGGCCATACCCGCCCTGTGTAGCCGTATTCTTGGATCTCGTAGCAAGTCATAGGTCACTCCAACGAAACCATCTTGCACCTGGGAAATGTCTTGGTAATCCCCCACATGGTGTATTTCGCCATGGCGACAGGCGCCGGTGTCTGTGTGACGGGTGCTGAAGTCACCTACGCCGTCACACAATGTCACGCGGCCTAACGTGCTTGATTCCGATCACGCCTGGCTTTGCTTCGCACTATCAACCCCATCCCGACCAGGCCCGTTCCAAACAAACCCATCGTTCCAGGCTCCGGCGTGACGATCGAGGTCGTGCCGCTCGATAGAGTGATCGACCCACCACTGAAGGGGGTCTTGGTGGTGAAATACAGCTGCGCCGTCTGACCGTTCACCGTGAGAGCACCGTTCTCCCAGCTTCCAGTGATAGGTCCCGTGAGTTCATATTGATAGACTTTGTTCTTGCCGGTGCCGATCGTGCCATTGAACTCCCAGGTGATTCCAGCTGTGGAACTGCCGAACGTTCCACTAAATAATGTTCCCGAATAGTTGCTCCAGTTGTTGACGGTGATGGTGAGAGTTCCAGCTCCAAACGTGCCCGCGACGCACGGCGGATTCGCGCAGCCGCTCAGACTCCCTGCTAACAATGCTCCGGTCGTGAGCGTCAGAGTGCCCGTCACCGACATGCTGCCGACCCCTACAACGGTAGAAGCCATCGACCCATCGCTACCATTCATGGTCAGGCCGGCCGTTCCGCCTGTTGCCATGCCACCCTGGTTATAGACGCAAACAAAACCCGGGAAGCACGTGCTCGAACCCGGATCGCTGGCTGAAGAGTGGGCCCAGGCCGCAACGGGTACAAGCAAGCACAGCAAGCCCAAGATCGCGGCATACTTTGCAAATCGATTCGCAACGGAACCCGGTTGAGAAGCCATACACTAAGCCCTCCTGCTCGCACACTTTCAATCAGATTGGAAGTCGCGTAATCCCCCAAATGAGGTATTTGCTTGGCACAGCGTGGATGCGCAGGCCGAGAATGGCGCTCTGTTGAAACCCACGGGAGACGTCAGAACTACTTTCAAAGCACCGTTAGGAGCATGCGTACGACGAGTTCAGGCTGGCGGTGAGTATCGGTCTTCATGAAGATGCGCTTCAGGTGGGTTCTTGCGGTGTGTACGCTGATGAAGAGTTGAGCAGCCGCATCTTCTATTGACATTCCTTGCACGAGTTTTGTCGCCAGTGCGGCTTCTCCGCGTGTGAGACCGTACAGAGAAATCAAAGCCTGGCCGTCCACGGTCAGTCCGATGTCGCGATCATAAAGCCTGAGAAGTGCAGTCCGCTGCGCTGGAGCTTGCCAGCATTCCAGTCCGGGCCCGGGCACTACGCGGACGATCAGAGAACTTTGAGCGGTCTTGCGTTCGAGCACGATCGGCGATTGTTTCGATTCGCCGGACTCCGGCGACATAATCGCATTTCGCAGCATCTGGTTCAGCAGACGAGTGTCAGAGGCCCGATCTGCCACGAGGCCCGCGTTGGATAGAGACAACCCGTCTTTCTTATCGAGAATTGCGCGAGCCGTACGATTTGCGATTGGAGGGCGACCCTCCGCGGCCACGAGAACTGCTCCGTGCCTGACCAACTCGAGCCCGTACGTGAGCGCAATCAGGATATCGCGGGGAGTTGCGAGCGCATCACTCCGCGGCGCTTCTGCAATGGTGCCGGCGTCGGATGGCAAGGCCGGCTGGTTCCAAGGTTCGGCGGGTCTTCCATCGTGTTCTGAGGATCGGGGGAACCTCGTCATCTTCCTGACCGCGAAGCTTTAGGTCGCAAGCTCCGGCGCGGGCAGTGTCGTCAAAAGTTGTTGCGGCAGAATGACGCCAAAATAAACCACACATGAATTCTGTGTTACGGGAGTTGAAAATTGTGGAAATCGGCGCGGGTGTTGCGATTTGACGCGACCGGATTGCGACGGTTGCCCACGTGCGATGCACACGTGATGGTGCCATAGCCCATAGGGCGAATCGTGTAATTTGTGCCAACTCTCTCCCGGAAGACGGGAATTTTCGTCTAGGGTGTTTACCTGAGCTACTGGCCGATCTCCGGATCTCGTTTTCCAGCTGCCCTTGCGCGTCGTAGCGTTTTCAGGCGGGACAGCGCGGGACCCGGGACGTGATTCGCCAGAGCCTGGGAAGGAAGAGGCCTGGAGCCGGCACGGGGCGTTTTGTGCGTTTCGCTTGCGTTTTTAGGCGCAGGAGCGAGGCTCGGCGCTTCCGACAGTGGCTGGTTTAACCCTTTTCGGAAGGCATCTTCCGATTCCGGAAATGTGGCTGGCTGGCTGCAAGTGCCTGTGGAAAAGACTGTTCTACTGTCACAGCCAAGAATGTCTCAATGTGGCATCGTGGATGCTATGGCTTTTGGAAACACATCCCGCTCCTGCCGCACGAGTGCGACGGGGTGGGGTGGACAAACGGGGAGGATGTGATGAAGGAGCACACTGTTCGGCTAGGCCCTCGCGAACAGCAGATTGTCGAGCTGCTGTTGCAAGGCTGCGACAATGCCGAGATTGCCAGCCAACTCAAAATGGCGAGGAGGACGGTCAAAGCTCATTTCAACCGCTTATTTCTCCGTTTTGGAATTACCGATGGAATCAAGCGAGTGAAACTCGCGACCCTGTTGTACCGGAGGCAAATATGTCTGCAGGTGAACGCTATGGCACCCGCATCCCCAGTGAACGTGAACAGAGAGTCATCCAGCTTGTCGCCCAAGGCATGAAGAACCGCGAAGTGGCTTTGGCGATCGGAACTACAGAACACGTCGTAAAGAACTACCTGCGAGTTATATACGACAAGCTTGGACTGTGGAACCGCGTCGAGCTCGCGCTCTGGTACGAGTCGAGACGTAGTCCTTCTGCGTTGCTGACTCAATAGGGAGCTCCCGCCCACACCAGAACAGTCGGGCACTATCGCGCCAGAGCGTTTACGGTGGAAGGTTTTCGAACCAAGCGGCGAGGAGCTGGTTGGCTGGGAACGCCGCGAACACTCTTACTCTGACGGGCTTTCTAGACTACTGGCAACCGAACGCCTGCAAGTGCCGTAGCTGCTCGCCGGCTGCTTTGATTCCCTTGGTCGCAGCAGCGTCCAGCAACACGCGCGCCTGATCGCAGTTTTTCGAGACACCGTCGCCCCTTAGATAGAGGTCGGCGAGCAGAAGAGTCGCATCTGCATTCTGTTTTGCAACGGCCTTCCAAAGCCATTCCGCCGCCGCGCTGGTGTTATGTTCGCGGCCATTCGTGCCGTTCAAATAGCTCTGCGCCATGGCGAGCTCGTAGGAGCTTGTTTCCGCACTCGCCAGTGTTTGCGAATTTCTTTCCACCGCGGAAGTGACCGGGGCTTGGAACTTGGGTGGAATAACTGCAGCACTGGCAGGACCACTCGACGATCTGGCTGCATTCGGTTGCGCCTCCGCCTCGCCGCTCGCAGCAGTGTTCGCTGAAGCGTTCTGATTCGATTCAGAAGCAGCACTCGTACTTTGTGCGGGTGTTTGGCCTGAAGGCGCAGGTGCAGCGGGCGGCACGACGTGCGAACTCCCTGCTGTCGCCTGGGTACTGCGCCACGCCATATAGGCGAGCGCGACGATCAAGATTGCCAGAATCACTCCGACATAGGCGCGGTACGGGGGGCCGGACCGTCCGGCGTCTGCATCCCACCGGGCTCGTGAAAACATCTGACGATAAGTCTCCAGCGGTGCGGCTTCGTCACTTGTGTCGTCCGGAGTCTGATTGACGGTCTCAGGCGGAAACAGAAGAGAATTGCGATTCTGTAACCTTGGCGCGGGTTCGCGCTGAGCGTGGGTCTCTATTGGCTGAGCCGTCACGCGTGGCTCGAGATCCAAAGCCACGCCGCACATGCCGCAAAATTTTTGCCTAGACTGGTTCTCGTGACCGCAAGATGGACAGCGCAACAGTTCCGGGCGGACTTCCTCGATTGATAATGGCGGCGGATCCTTCGTCTCCGCAGCGGGTTCCTGGCCCGGAGGAGCGGCGGTGGCAGCGGACTCGCGTTGTGAATTCTCGGCTTCGAGTTGACGTAAGAGTTCCAGCACCGCCTGTTCGCGTCTCTCCGGTGGACTGGTGAAGTAGGCTTCCGCCCAACGGCCCATGTTTTGGCCCAACAGCGGATTCACAAGGGGGTTCAACTCGGGTGTCGGTACTGTGCTCTCGGGTTCGGATTTATCGGCTGGGTGCGGCAATCAAGTCTCCGTGTGGACGAGAGAGGCGACAATATGATTGCACTCCGCGAATGCAGGGTTGTCAAATCGACTCGGCGCAGATTCGTGATGCACGCAGATCCCCTTTACTCGCATGCTTTTCGCGAGGCGGGCTCGAATGAGTCCAGTTGCGCGTCGCGCTGCGAAGCGAATCTACCCTTCGGGGTTTTACCGTAGAGGTCGGCTCCGGGGCAATAGTAAAGCGCCGTGTGCAGATCAACCCAGACCTGCGTTTCGGGATTTCCCTTGTATTCCGGCGCGGGCGGGGGCTCTGCCAATCCCAGGCTGATGAGCATGCGGTCAAAAACCGACAGGTCGGCGTCGGGAGCAGCTTGCCGATGCCCCGCGGAACTGGTCGTGGGATTGCCCGTTGCGCCGACCGAATGGCTTGACCAGATTCCCCAACGGATGACCGCGGCCACCAAAATTACAGCGATCGCCAGATAGATATCACCGCGACGCGCTCTCCAGAACCGTTCCAATCCCCCGGATTTTGGTTGCGCCAACTGTTCCAGAGATTCCCGCGCCATCGCAGCCGAACTCCAGTCCGTGCGTTGCGGTTTGACCAGTGCGGTTTCTGAGAGTTCGCTGCCAAATTCCTCCGGGTTTACTCTCAACGGAATGGTCAGAGTCGACTTCGCTGCGTTGTCAGCGGACTCGTTCACTTCAGCGGGTAATTCCGTCTTGCCAAAAAGCTCGGGCATTTCCAATTCGATCGAATCGGCCAGCGGTTTTTCCGGGAGAAGGAGATCGGACTGCGCGTCCCGCTCCTGAAGACTCGGATGTCGGGCCGCCGCATCGGCCGTGGAGCCTTTTCTTACCGTGTCCTGCGTCGCCTCTTGCAAATGCCACAAGGAGGCAACCTTGTTCTGCAGATTCGGTTGCTCGTAATCTCCGGACGCGCCGCGTGGCGCACCGCATTTTCCACAGAAATATTCTTCGCCCACCAGATCGCTTCCGCACTTTCCGCAGACAAGACGCCTCGCGGCTGGGGCGCGCTTCGCGCCTCCGTTTTTCGTTGCAGAGTCCTTGGCATCCGGCGCATCGACGAGAGCCGACAGGTTGGGTTTCAGTTTTTCCAACGCTTCCATCATCACGGCGCGTTCGGTGGCCAGCGACTTCTTCCAGTTCAGTTCTTCCTCGCGTGCCAGGGCCTCGGTTACCAGCCCCGCCATGAGTTGGCAGGTGTGGACATCTTGATCGGTGAAGGCGTGCGCGGTCGCGTAGTACAGTTCCATCGCTCCCGCTACTCCGCCCTCGTGATAAACGGGAACCGCAATCAGAGAGTGAATGCCCCGTCGGAGACATTCTCCATTGTCGATTAGAAATTCGGGCGCAACGTCGGCACAGCGGATGACCTGTCCCGTACGCAGGCATGAGGCGCTGAGCGCCTTCTCGGAAGAAATTTCACTGCCTTCAGGCAAGGTCATGAGACCCGCAACAGCGCGGTAGCGGGCCTTCTTGCCGTCAAGAATACAGATGGCAGCACCCCCGGCTTTTGCGATCTCAGCTACTCTCGTTGCGAGCAAGGAGAGAGTTTTTTCAAGTTCCAGATTCCGCAACTGAATCTTATGCTGCGTTTCGACGATTTGCGCCAGGGCGTGGGTGTAGTCATCTTTGGGTGCAAGGTCGGTTTCAGAAGCGTCGGCCGTAGTGTTGGGAATGGAGGGGGCAGGTCGATCGGGTTCTTCGCGCTCCGCCTCAGGCCCGATGCGCAGCTCCATTTCCTGCATTCGGCGGTTGTACTCCTGCAGTACATAGGCCGCCTCTAGCAGCTTTTCGAGCGTCTGCTCGTCGAGAACTGGTTTGTCTTTTTCTTCGGACACGATCTCCACCTGCGATAGCCGTCCGATGTGCGCAGCCCCGTATCGCTCCGGTCGGGCGATGTGCCTATTCTAGTGCAAGTAGTGCATCAACGCGGAAGCGCCAGAGCTGAATCCAAGTGGGGGAATCAAACCTTCAGGGGAAGTCAACCGTCTCGGGCTCCCGTGCAAGAGGCGGTCAATCTGCACATAGTTTAACGCCGGGAGCGCGTGCTTGCCAGAATTCTTGCGACCAAATTGCTGACTCAAATCGTCGGAAAAATTCCGTTTGGTGACTAAGGTAACTCGCAGATATCTACGCTGGCCCGAAACAGCCATTCAGGGAGAGAGCGACGGAACCGCCTCTGGTTCAAGATAATTTCAAGATCGGCGATGTCAACAGTGAACGGTTTCCTTCAATGCGGCGAGGCGAGTCCAGGATTGGGTTCGTCGCGATTGTAAGACTTGGGCGGCAGAAGGAATTGAAGTCCGAAATAACCGAGGAAATACGACTGATTGCTGCGGGTCGGCTCAAGGCTGCGTCCAGCCATCAAGAGGAGGATCACTGGACGATGGAGCTTGTAGCGAGCGCCGACATCGAGCGTCGGCTGGTACTCCCCAGTACGGAAGACGCCTTGGGAATAGAACTCTACATCGCCTTCCAGTTTTGAGTTGAAGTCATGGCCGACCACGACGCCCATGATCCAGCCATCCGGCCCCTTGCGGACAGCCTGATAACCGATTTCGTAGTCCACCTGGACCGGGCCGAACTTCTTGGTGAACTCGAAAGGCAGAAGGAATGAATCGGTCGGCGAGGTAATACCGCGGCGAACGGCGTCGTTCGGATTGTTCAGGAACAACTGGGGAAAAACCGAGACCGCGAGGCCAGATTCCCCGGCGTCGTAGAAGCGCCACTTCAAGCCGGGATTGGATTGACCGAGGCCAAACTGAGTCCTGGAGGCAGGATTCTGGACGCGTAGCCAGGCATTTTCGTAAGTAAGCTGAATGCGGTCGCCGATACCGAAGTTGATGTCCACGTCGGGAGTGTGGGAGACAGATTGATTACTGTAAAAGAAAGGCATGTAGCCGAGATTGATCTCCCAGTTGAGAGGGCCTGGGGTTCCCGGATCATTGGTGTAGTAGGGCGGACCGCCTTGGGCGAACGCGAAGGCCGAGATAAACGCGAACGAGGCCAGGATCAGGCCTCGGAACAGGAGGGCACAAACAGGTGCAGAGAGCCTGGGGTGAGGGTCACGGTTCGAGCCATGATCGTTGCCTGTGCAAAACTCGGAAGGCCGGCCGAGATAGGAACCAAAATGAAAATCTGGGGCTTGGGTCATTTGCCGATATGGGAAGGTCTCGTCTCGAGCGAAGCTGAGCTGTGGTGATGTGTTCTTGGGGCGCGCCTCGGAATCGGCGTAGACACTTAGCAATGATGCAAGTGTATGAGTCCAAAACGGATGCCGCGTCACTCGAATCGGTGCCGGGCTGCCCTGCCTCGAAATCGAGATGGACAGCTGGATGGATTAGATGTCTCACAGAAACGCAGCATGGTTAATGTTCTGGACCGATTTGGAGCTTGCATAGCCTACCACGCACATTCTGAAAGCCATAAGAAACCTGTCTGGCATCGCCAAAATGCTACACCCCAAAGTACTTAGATGCCCGCGACCAGCCAGACGAAGAATTGGCGAAGCCCATGCTAAATGATGGGTGATTCTATTTTCAAGCAGGCGGGAGGCAAACAGTCATGATCGATCTGGGTCAAGTCAAGGTCACGCCCCGCGACCAGCAGGTGCTCAATCTGCTCGTGCAGGGTTGCAGCAACAAGGAAATTGCGGGGCAGCTCAAAATCAGCCCGCGCACTGTGAAACAACATCTGCGCACCCTCTTCTTGCGCGCGGGAATCCGCGAGGGCCGGAAGCGGGTGAAACTGGCCATCGCCATGTTTACGAAGGAGGAGGAACCGCAATCATGATGCCCCGTGAACGTCTTACGCCAAAGGAAATCCAAATTGCGATTCTGGTCTGGGAAGGCCTAACCAATCGCGAGATTGGCAAGATTATCGGCACCAGTGAGCAGGTGATTAAGAACCATCTGCGCAGCACATTCGACAAACTCGGCGTCTGGAGCCGTCTGGAGCTGGCGATGTACGTGGCTAGCCACGGCGGAAAAGACTGGCCCCCTGAGGCTGATCGTCCGAGTGTTTCTTACGACCAGGCGGTTGGCGCGGACTAACCAGGAGTAATCTCATTCTTTCTGCGGAGCAGAAGCCTAGAACCGTGTCGAGGTAACGATCTGGGGCAGGGGCCATGGTAGCCGTCTGCCTTCCGAGTTTTCACTGTTCCAGCCTCCAAACTCTGCAAAAGCTTTCATGCTAGGAGGAGGTGGAACCCAGCTTAGGCTGACTAACCCCTTGTCTGACAACTAATTGCGGGAGTTATCGAGAGGCATCGAAATTGCACCATTGAGTCTGATCGGAAAGAGCGGGCTCAACAGCAGCCACGAGCCGGCTTCGCAACCCAGGGCGAAACCTGCAATGGCCTACAAAGAGATCTTCTGGATGGCGTGCGACTCCACCGAGCAGTTGCGGGCGGAGTACGGTCCTTTTCATACCCGCGATGAGGCCGAATCAGAGGCCAAGAAACTGGGCTTCGGATACCTGCTGCGTTACGAGCACATTCTGGGCGAAAACGAGGAAATTCAGGAAGTCCGGTGCATCTTTGTTGAACTGCCGGGCGCCCCACCGGTCGGAGTTGAGAGCATTCCAATAACGCTGCACACGCGTTGCGCCACGTGCGGAGAATCTGCCGCCCACGAGAAAGCCTGGCAGGCTGAAGTGTGGGCCGACATCCACGAATTTGAACACACGCGCCATCGCGTCCGCCTGTTCGAGCACGCGCGCGGAAAAGGTCTGAAGGAAATTGGTGATTGGAGAGGCTAGCCTCTCGCAGCCTCAGTCTCCGCTTGAAAGGTCACTCGCCGCGGCCCGATCAACAAGCCAAATGACTTTTCCATCGGTCGGCTGTATCAGTTTCGCAGGATACTCCTCGCCCGGTACATCGCTTTTCAGAACGGCGTGCAGCGCCGTGGCCTTGTCCGTTCCGCTTACCAGGAACACTACGGTAGCGGCCGCGTTCAATACCGGAATAGTGAAACTGATGCGGTGAGTCTTAAACTTTTCCACCCAGTTGGCAATCACCAGCCGCGATTTCTCCTGTAAGCCCGCACTTCCAGGGAACAAAGAAGCGGTGTGCCCGTCTGGCCCCAAGCCAAGAAGGATCAGATCGAAACGAGGAAATTGTCCTGCCTCCAAGCTGAAAAATTCAGTCAGAGTTTCTTCGTAGACCTTTGCCGCCGCTGCAGCGTCAGGATTTTCAGCAGGGATCCGGAATATGTTGCCTGCCGGCACCGAAACTCTCGACAGCATGGCCTCGGTGGCCATGCGGTAATTGCTCTCTGGATCGGTGGGAGGCACGTGCCGCTCGTCTCCCCAGAAAAAAAACATCCGATCCCACGGCAGCGCCGATCGTGCGTTGGTCGCCAGCAGGTTGTACAAGCTTTTGGGAGTCGAACCGCCGGAAAGAGCGAGGGTGAAGCGCCCACGTTGTTTCACTGCCTCGTTGGCAGCGTGCACAATCTCCTCCGCTGCCGCTTCGAAGAGTTCCTGCGGGGTGGTCAGCGTTCGGATTTCCACGGAGGAATTCAAGGGATTCGCCTAGTTCCCTGGCTCAGTCTTTCCCGCCGCGGGCCGCAGCGCAACGCGCGGCGCCGAGCAATCCAGCCTTTTCATTGGTGACGACTTGCACCGGAATCGACTCGACCAGAGGACGGAGACGGCCCTTGTCTTGAAAGGCTTTCATGAACAAAGGGCCAGCCAGCTTGGGAAGAATTTTTGGAGAAATGCCGCCCGCCAAGAATAATCCCCCGGTCGCCATGACTTTCAGCGCCAGATTGGCGGCCTCGGCTCCATAGACCGAGATCCAAAGATCCAGTGCTTTTCCAGCAAGCTGGGAAGAACCGTCGAGCGCGGCCCGCGAAATCACTGCCGCTCGATCTCCCTTTTGCAGCGAGGCGGAAAGCTCGGCAGATTCGATGCCGCATCCGCTGTCTCGCAGAAACTCATAAACGTTGACTAGCCCTGGACCGGAGAGAATGCGCTCGTAGCTCACGTGTCCGAATCGCGTCTGCAGAAATCGCCACAAGTCGATCTGCATCTCGGTCTGTGGACCAAAGTCCGTGTGTCCGCCTTCGCAGGCGAAGACATGATGGCGCTTGCCATCCCAGAACAGTCCTGCCTGCCCCAGCCCGGTTCCGGGGGCGATCACAGCCTGATTACCTGCAACGGGGCCATTCACACGGTTCAGCGGCACAAGATCTCCGGCCGTGAGCGCTGCAATGCCCCATGCGCTTGCTTCCAGATCGTTGATCAGGAAAGTCTCAGGAAGATGAATCTGCTTCGCCAACCGCGATTGCTCGATCACCCAGGGAAGGTTGGAGGTCTCGACGCGTCCATTGCGAACCGGGCCCGCAATTCCGAAACAGGCCATTTCCGGACGCGTGCCGGAATCCGCCAAAAACTGGGTAACAATCTCCCCGAATTCGCTATGCTCGCGGCTGGGAAAAACACGTTCGGAAACTAGGCGCAGATGCCCATTTTGGGGTTGAAAATAAGCCAGCCTAGCGTTCGTCCCACCGATATCGCCGGCCAGAATCATTTCTCGAAATTCCTCCAGCGGCGGCCGTCGCGTTCCAGAAGTTCGTCCGCCTCCTTTGGCCCCCAGGTGCCTGAGGCATAGTTAGGGAAGTTTCTCGGCGGGAGCGCATGCCAGAGGTCGAGGACTGGGTTGACGACCGACCAGCCGGCCTCCACCATGTCGGCGCGTTGAAACAGCGTCTGATCCCCAATCATGCAGTCGTGCAATAGCCGCTCGTAGCCTGTGCTGGGCTGTTTCCCAAAATATTCCTGATACTCAAAATTCATGTCGACTGTTCCCAGCCGCATCACCGGCCCCGGAACCTTAGCCGCAAATTGCAGCGAGATTCCTTCTTCGGGTTGAATGTGAAGTACGAGTTGGTTCGGCATCAAGTGTTCGACGGGCGTGTCGCGGAACAACACAAAGGGCGCCCGTCGAAACTGTATCACGATATGGGTATTGCGCACCGGCATGCGTTTGCCAGTGCGCAGATAGAAGGGAACATCCGCCCAGCGCCAGTTGTCGATCAGGAGTTTCATCGCGACAAAGGTTTCAGTTCTCGAATCCGGGGGAACGTCCGGCTCGGCGCGATAAGCGGAAACCCGTTTGCCGTCTTCGGTTCCCTCGCCATATTGTCCGCGGATACTGCGGCTCAAGACTTCTTCATCGCTCATCGGCTGGATGGCATGCAGAATCTTGGCCTGCTCGTCGCGAACCGCGTTCGCGTCGAAAGAGATCGGCGGCTCCATGGCGGTGAGTGAGATGAGTTGCATGATGTGGTTGGGAACCATGTCGCGCAGCGAACCTGCATGATCGAAATAGCTGCCCCGGCCCTCTACTCCCACCGTTTCCGCCACGGAAATCTGCACGTGGTCGATGTAGCGCCGATTCCAGACGGGCTCAAAGATCCCGTTGGCAAAACGGAACGCCATGATGTTTTGCACGGTTTCTTTGCCCAGATAGTGATCGATGCGATAAATCTGTTTTTCATCGATGACTTTGAGCAATTGCTGGTTCAGCGATTTGGCCGATTCCAGATCGTGCCCGAACGGCTTCTCAATGACGACACGGCGCCAGTGGTTGTTGTTCTGATCCATCAAGCCGGCAGAAGAAAGTTTCTGAACGATCGGCCCAAAGAAGCTCGGGGCTGTCGCCATGTAATAGAAGAAGTTCTGATGCGCCGAATGTTCCTGATCGACCTTGGCAAGAAAGTCCTTGAGCTGCGAGTAGAGCCCGTCATCGTTGAAGTCTCCCGCCAGGTAATAGAAGCGACGCGCGAACCACTCCCAGAGATCGTCTTTGATGCAGTCGCCGCAGTACTCCTTGACGTCGTCATACACTCTTTTTCGAAATTCGTCATCGGACAGTTGAGTACGCGCCACGCCCACCACGGCGAATTCTCGGGAGAGCAATCCGGCCCGCGCCAGGTTGTAGAGCGCTGGAATCAGCATGCGCCCCGTCAAATCTCCGGCCGCACCGAAGATCACCATTACGCAAGGATCGCCTTGCTTGCCGATGCGCGGCGGCGCTGCCGTCACTTGTTCCGCTAATTCCGCCATAGATGGGTCCTCTGTCATCGAAAAAAATCGAGCTATGCCGTTTTCTTTTCCTTTGTCCCGCCTGCTTCGATATGTCCACCGAACTTCTGCCGCATGGCAGAGAGCATTTTCTCGGCAAAAGTGTGCTGTTGCCGCGAACGGAAACGCACGTACAAAGCTGCGGTCAAAACATCCGCGGGAACAGCCTCTTCGATGGCTGCCTGAATCGTCCAGCGCCCTTCGCCGGAGTCTTGCACAAAGCCCTCGTATTCCGAAAGCGTCGGATTTTCCGTCAACGCCATCGCTGTCAGATCCAACAGCCATGAACTGACCACGCTGCCGCGCCTCCAGACTTCTGCAATGTCGGGCAAGTTCAAGTCGTACCGAATGTCTTCCGGCAAGTCCTTGCTGGTGGCATTCTTGAAGATGTCGAATCCTTCCGCGTATGCCTGCATGATTCCGTACTCAATCCCGTTGTGCACCATCTTCACGAAATGGCCGGCGCCGGAAGGCCCGCAATGGATGTAGCCTTCTTCCGCAGTGCCTCCGAGCTTCTCTCGGCCGGGGGTTCGCGAAATGTCGCCTTTTCCCGGCGCCAGTGTCTTGAAAATCGGATCAAGCCTTTGCACCGCTTCTTTCGGGCCACCAATCATCATGCAGTAGCCGCGATCAATGCCCCAAACGCCCCCGCTGGTCCCGACATCGATGTAATGAATGCCCTTGCCTTTTAGCTCGTTCGACCGCCGCACGTCATCCTTGAAATACGAATTGCCTCCATCGATGATGGCGTCGCCCGCCTGCAACCGACCAGCGAGTTTCTGCACGGTTGCCTCGGTGGGACCGCCAGCAGGAACCATGATCCAGACTGCCCGCGGCGGCGTCAGCTTGGAAACAAGATCATCCAGCGATGCCGATCCCGTTGCACCCTCGCCCGCGAGTTGTCTCACGGCATCATTGCTGAGATCGGAAACCACCAATTGGTGTCCGCCACGAATCAGGCGCCGCGTCATGTTTGCGCCCATGCGCCCCAGACCTACCATTCCTAGTTGCATGCTTGCTCCTCACGATCCATCTATCCCTTTTCTTGGGTGTTTTTCTCGACGGCGGCCAGCAGCTTGTCAAAGGCGTCGGCAAACAGCTTGACGCCGTCATCGGTCAGCTTGTCGGTGACTTCTTTCATGGAAATCCCGGCGCGCGCTAGATCACCCATGACTTGAACCGCGCCGCCGATATCTTCCGTTAAGCTGTTTCGCAGCACTCCGTGATCGCGAAAGGCGTCGACGGTGGCGGGCGGCATCGTGTTCACTGTGTCGGGGCCAATCAATTCCTCCACATAGATCACGTCACGATAATGAGGATTTTTGGTGCTCGTGCTCGCCCACAGCACTCGCTGCGTTTGCGCTCCTTTGGCCGCAAGCGCCTGCCAGCGGGGCCCACTAAAGATGCGTTGGTAAAGTTGGTAGGTGAGCTTTCCATTTGCAATCGCCACCTTGCCTTGAAGACTCTTCAGAAGGTTTTCCTGGCTTCCAGATGACGTGGACTTCAGACGCTCGGCCAGCAGAGAATCTATCAGGGTGTCGATGCGGCTGATAAAAAAGCTGGCGACGCCAGCCATCTTCTTCAGATTTCCGCCGCGCGCAGCCAGACCCTCCACTCCCGCCACATATGCCTCGGCCACTTTCTCATAGACTTCCTGCGCGAACAACAGCGTCACATTGATATTGATGCCTTCGCCGATCAGTTGGCGGACCGCAGGCAATCCCTCCGCTGTGCCCGGAACCTTGATCATGACGTTCTCGCGCTTGACCGTCTTCCACAAGCGCCGCGCCTCGTCGATCGTCTCCTGCGTTTTGCGCGCAAGATACGGAGAGACTTCGAGACTCACGTACCCATCGCGGAAGTTCGATTGTTCGTACACCCCCCGCAAAGTATCTGCCGCTTCCTGGATGTCACGGATCGCAATCTGTTCGTACTTCGCGGTCGTATCCAGATCGTTGCGCGAGGACAGCGATTTCAGGATGTCGTCATACAAAGAGCTCTCGCCAATGGCTTTCTCAAAGATCGCGGGATTCGAAGTCATTCCTCGCAGGCCGTCGTTGTCGATCATGGCCCTCAGCCTTCCGGTGGTGAACAGATCGCGACGGATGTAGTCCAGCCACATCGACTGGCCGTAGTTGAGCAATTCTTTCAGCGGATTCTTGGTGGCTTTCGAGTTCTCCAGAATTCCAGTTGGCTGCATATGGCCTCCATGACGGTCGAATGACGAAGCTTTGATGAAGCGCGCGAGCGAACAGTAGCGGGACGATCGATTGCTTGGTTGTTCCCAAGCGCTCGATTACTGCGCGGAAATCGCTGCGTGTGCTTCTGCGACGACTTTGTCCACAGTGAAACCGAAAAACTTCAACAAATCCTTCAGGGGTGCTGAAGCCCCGAAACTGTGCATCCCGATTTTCCGGCCCTTGAGCCCCACATAGCGATCCCATCCCAAGGTCGCGGCCATTTCCACCGAAACCCGAGCTGTCACATTCGACGGCAAAACGCTCTCTTTGTACGCCGCGTCCTGCCGCTCGAAGATTTCCCACGAAGGCATGCTGACCACGCGCGCGTTAACGCCCTCGGTCTTCAATTTTTCGTATGCCTCGATGCACAACGATACTTCGCTTCCTGTTCCCAGCAGAATAACGTCAGGCTTTCCGCCTGAGGCGTCGGCCAGCACGTAGGCTCCCTTGGCCACGCCAGATGCCGCGGCATACTTCGTGCGATCCAGTGTCGGAAGATTCTGCCGAGTTAACACCAGTGCTACCGGAGAATGCTTGAGGTGCGCAATGATCTTCCATGACTCGACGACCTCATTTGCATCGCCGGGCCGAAGCACGATCAGATTTGGCATCGCCCGCAGAGATGCAAGCTGCTCGATTGGTTGATGCGTTGGTCCATCTTCACCTACGCCGATGGAATCGTGCGTAAAGATAAAAACAGAAGGAATTTCCATCAGCGCGGACAACCGGATGCTGGCCCGCATGTAATCGCTGAAGTTGAAGAAAGTGGCCCCGAAAGCACGAATGCCCGACACGACGAGGCCATTCACGCTCGCGCCCATCACATGCTCGCGAACGCCAAAGTGTAGATTGCGGCCTGCCGGAGTTTCAGCCTGAAAATCCCCCGCGCCTTCGAATTTCAAGGTGGTCTTGTTGGATGTAGCCAGGTCCGCTGATCCGCCAATTAGCCAGGGGATATTCTGCGCCAGCACATTCAGGACTTTTCCGGAACTTTCGCGGGTCGCAACTCCCTTGCTATCTGTCTGGAAGGTGGGCAAGTTCTTGTCCCAGCCAGCCGGCAGTTCGCGCCGCTGCATGTGGTGCAACCGCTCCGCCAATTCCGGAAATTTCTGGGAGTACTCCCCGAACAGCTGCGACCACTGCGTATGCAGATTGCGTCCACGCTTGCCGATGCCGTCGCGGAAATTCTCACGCACGCCATCGGGGACGAGAAATTTCGCATCCTCCGGCCATCCGTAAAACTGCTTCGTCAGTCTCACTTCTTCTTCGCCCAGGGGCTCGCCATGAGCGGCGTTTGTATCCTGCTTGTGCGGCGATCCGTAGCCGATGTGGCTATCAACGATGATCAAGGTCGGCCGATCGCTGGTCTTGTGGAACGTCTCAAAGGCCCGCGCCAGCATCTTGAGATCATTTGCGTCGGCGACGCGGGTGACGTTCCATCCGTATCCTACAAAGCGCGTCGCAACATCCTCGCTGAACGACCAATTGGCCGGTCCATCGAGCGTGATCGAATTGTGATCGTAGATCCAGCAGAGATTGGAAAGCTTCAGATGTCCCGCAAGCGAAGCTGCTTCGCCGCCAATGCCTTCCATCAAATCGCCATCGGAACAGAGGGCGTAGACGTTGTAATCGAATATCTCGAAGCCGGGACGGTTAAAATTCGCCGCCTCCCATCTACTTGCGATCGCTATTCCGACGCTGTTGCCCACGCCCTGCCCGAGTGGCCCAGTGGTTGTTTCCACGCCAGACGTAAGATGCGACTCCGGATGACCGGGCGTTCGGCTCCCCAACTGGCGAAAGCGCTTGATCTGCTCCATCGGGACCGCGAGTTCCCGGGAAACCTCGCCGTTCTCGCCGACCTGCCGCACCTCCGCGAGGTGCAGCATCGCGTAAAGCAGCATCGAAGCGTGGCCATTGGAGAGCACGAAACGGTCGCGATTGGGCCAGATGGGATCGGCTGGATCGTAACGCAGAAACTCCTGCCAGAGGCAGTATGCGACCGGCGCCAACCCCATCGGTGCGCCCGGATGCCCCGAGTTGGCCTGCTGAACCGCATCAATCGCCAGGGTTCGAATCGTGTTGATGCAAAGAGTATCCAGCTGCTGTCCTGTCGCCAAAACCTGTTCACTGGCTACCATGCGATCTCGCTCCTGCCGCCGGATACTCCGGCAGAGATTGGCCTTCCCCGAATTAGAGCTTCGAATTACAGAAAGGGTTCACTAGAAGAAAGTGTACCAATTTCTTAGGAGACGCGGATTCGCCGTCGCTGTGAAAAAAGCCAGCGCACAAGCAGAAATCGCTATTTGAGAAGCTGGAAGTATCCGTTCTCGTGGCTGGAGGCTCGTGTGGTCTCTTGCACGAATTTCAGGAATTGACGCAGACTATCGCGCTCGGGAGCAGCTAGGCCGTCGAAACGAACGCGGACCCCTGTCGTGGGACCGCTCCGAGTGACGATTCCGCTGAGCGCGAAGCCTTTGACCCAGATTTTTCCATTGGGAACCCAGAGTCCTATCTCCACTTTTGCGCCGGATTTTACCGGGCTGGCCGTCTCCACCAGACATCCGCCGACGCTCGTGTTCGAGAGGTTGCCCCAGATTGGAGTCGGGACGTCGTCAACCCGTAACTCTACAGCGACAAAGCACTTGATTCGCGGGTGACGCCGCCGATCGCTTCCCCAGTTGGGGCTGAACAGATCGGGCTCAAATGGCGGCGTTGCGGACGCTGGAGTTGGGACCGGCTGCGGCGGAGCGGGGGTTTCTGCTGCTGGAGCGTTTTTCCCGCTCGCGCTAGCACCCGCCTTGATCTCGCGCATCGCAGCGAGCAACACCGTTTCCCGCTTTTCGGGCGGAGCTTCGCGATAGGCCTGAAGCAGCTTTCCAACATGCCGGACGAGGTCCGGGTCCGACAATATTCGGGTCCAGTCTGTTCCGGTTGCCGTACTCATGAAATGCAGGTCTCTCGTCCCACTGAAGTTTCGGACTCTTTCATCAGGTTGAACGCAAGGTCACCGCCGATCAAGATGACCTAAGTCACGTGGCTTCGGGTTTCTGACGCGGAAAGGATCCATCCAGGATCACTGTGGCGCGAAGATCAGCTGGACCACCTCGATGGTCTCATTTGGTTCAGGCTCAAACTTCCACTTGCCGACCGCCTCTGTCGCCGCTTCGACCAGCACTGGATTCCCTCCGAGCACTCGCGTCGATTTAACACTACCGTTGGGGCGCACGACAGTTTCGACCTTCACCACCCCTTGCAGGTGCATTTTTTTCGCAAGCTCGGGGTAGTCCGGGCTTACGCGAAAGGTTACCCTCCTCCGCGAATTGTCGGGAGAGGGTGAGTTTTGCGCCCTCGCCAGATTCATGAATAAGACGACCACAAGTCCAATGAATACAACACTCCTCCGCATGAAATTCTCCCGTCTTGACAAGCTTACGGGGCAACGTCCTAAATCGGCAAAGCACTGAAGGTTATTGAACTTTGGGGGTGGCCGCGATCCTGGGGTGATAGAGCTCCGAACTTCCAATCGAAACACCAGCCGGCACAATCGTTTTGCATCGCAAACTATTCCCAACGAATCAAAGGGGACAAGTTATGCTATAGGGGAGAAAGGACGTACCGGTTCCCGCATTGACTGTGGCCGAACGTTTTCATGATCAAGAATGCAATCTTCATTGAGAGTTTGCCGGGCCGCATTTTTCTGTCTTTTCATTATTGCGTTCCTTACTCCCGCTAACCTGCTGGCGCAGGTTTCGAGCGGTGAGAGTTCTTCTGCGTCGGGCGTTTCCCTTCCCGGTCCCCAGAATCCGTTCCTTGGCAGTGCCCCCGAGGGTCAAGCGACTTCGGAGGTTCTCCAGATCGATTTCAAAGAAGCTATTGATCGCGGCTTGCGGAATAACCTGGGGGTCTTGTTGGCCAGCGACCAGGCGCAGACGGCCCGTGGCGAAAGGTGGAAGGAGCTCGCCGAGTTACTGCCCAACGTTAACGCGCGGGTGCAGGAGAATGTGGAGGACGAGAGTCTGGCGGCTCTCGGGTTTAACAAGTTGCTGCCCCTGTTCGCTCCCCAGGGAAGCAATCTGAGCGCTTTCCCTCGCGTGTTGCCCACCTTCAACTACTTCGATGCGCGGGTCTCTCTCGGCCAGACGCTTTTCGACTTCAGAAACATTGAGAGAGAACGGGCCGCATCCGAAAGTCTCAAGTCCGCACAGTACAGCTATAAAGACGCGCGGGAAATGGTTGTACTTGCCATTGGCAATGCTTATTTGCAAGCCATCGCAACGGCCGCCCGCGTGGAGACATCGGAGGCTCAGGTCAAGAGCGCGCAGGCACTCTATACAAAGGCGGCCGACCAGCAGAAAGCCGGGGTCAGTCCTGCCATCGATACGCTGCGATCGCAGGTCGAACTGCAGACGCGCCAACAACAACTGATTGTTGCTCGCAACGACCTCGCGAAGCAAAGGTTGTCGGTGGCCCGAATCATCGGATTACCTCCAGGGCAGCAGTTTGAGCTCACCGAAAAAGCTCCGTACCAGGACCTGACGCCTCAGGCAGTCGATGTTTATCTGCAACGTGCCTACG
>Ga0335078_10000644_pt1 | contig 53254 bp, 51 predicted proteins | sample Lox_Sample_32_FD_206711 | JGI IMG/M metagenome (GOLD analysis project Ga0335078, IMG submission 206711) | Soil microbial communities from Loxahatchee National Wildlife Refuge, Florida, United States - Lox_Sample_3.2 | ecosystem: Environmental > Terrestrial > Soil > Wetlands | place: USA... | reverse complement strand
ACTCCTTCCGCGATTCCGGCCGCGAGTGGGGCGCCAGACGATCGAATGAAACGCAGCGACGTTTTTTCGATGCGCTCTCGCGGGCGCGCGCTCTGCTCCAGGATTTCAGCCAACACCGCCGGCACGGCGGAGAACCACGTCGGTTGAAACATCTTCAACCATTCAAAAAATTCGTTGGGTTGAAAATCGCCCGTCCACACCGTGCTTCCTCCGCTGCCGAGCGGGACCAGCAAGCCCGCCAACAATCCGAGCACGTGAAAAGGCGGTGAAAAATTCAAGCAGCGATCGCTTTCCGTCAATTTGGAAGCCGCGCAATGCATCGCCAGCGCACGGCATGCTTTGCCGTGGGCTCTGGGTGCCAGCTTCGGATGCCCTGTACTCCCCGAAGTGCTGAATATGTAGGCGACGTCTTCACTACATGCTGCCGCCTGCTTGTCGCGTACAGATGCTCGCAGCTTGTTTCCGACGCGGCTCACCTCCAGCCGGAAAACTCCCGCCTCGGTTTCCGGTACGACGTCCACCACCGCAACCCCGGCGGTCGACGCTGCTCTTCGCGCGGACTGCCCCTTTCCCGCCGGAGCCAGTACCAAGCTTGGCTCGAGTTCCCGGAAGAGCCGCTCGTACTCGCTCCACAGCAAATTAGGATTCAACGGTGCGAACACAGCGCAGGAAGAAACGCACAGCAGCGCCGTAGCTGCCTCCGGCGCGTTCGCCAGCACGCTCACCACTACGTCTCCGCGCTGGATGCCCAGATCCCAAAGCCGCTCGCGAGTTTCGAGAACGTGCTGGCGCATGCGCCTGTAAGAGAGCGCTGAGCGATCGGGTGCTAGAAGCGCCGGCTGCTCACCGAAACGATTCGACTGCGATTCCACCATCTGATCCAACGTGAGCCACGGCGAAGCAGGTGCGCTGGTCGGTGTCTGTGGCCGAAGTTCGAGCGGCGTTTTCAGGGAGGCCTCCAATTCCGGTCCGATCCTCGTCGGGCGAGGCGGCAGCATCCGCGGGCTGTGGGGGAGCCCGGCGAGAACGCGTGTGCTGAGATAGTAGCGCACGGAGCATGGCATTGGAATCCGGTGTTATCGCTACGCAGCTCCGTCGCACTATCTGGGATCGGGCCACTGTCGCTGCGAGTATATATTGGCTCTCTCCGCAAGTCCGTCGCGAAACTCGGAAAATTCCGTGATAATATTGACCTGTTCCCCCCACGGAGGCGTCTGTATGTTCAAAAGAATGTTACAAGCCGCTTCAGCTCCTGGCCCAGTTCGGGCTTCTGCTGTAGAAACGCCTGCGCCGCATGCGGAATCTCAATCGACTTTAGTCAGCGAACTGCCTCGGCCCGATTTGCCGCCGGACAGCGCGACGAAACTGCCCAGCTTCGATGAAATCTACCGCCGGTCTACCTTCAAGACCAATAACAAAATGGCTGAATGGCACATTTTGAAAATCGCCGACATGCTCAATAGCGAGCACCTGCGCGGCTTGTCGCCCGCGGCCAAACACAGCGCCCTGATGATGGCGCTCGAAGCTGGTGACGTTGCCGTCGAGGACATGCTTCAGGACGCCGTGCAGCGCCAGCGCGTCCTGAACGATTTCGAAGAAGGGCAATTGCGCCGTTTACAGGAAATCGAGGCCATAAAGCTCCGGGAAAACGAGCGCTTAACTGCCGAAATGGAAGCGCAGTGCACTAAATACCGAAATCGGATCGCGGCCGGCGTGCAGGAAATCGAGCGCCAGCAACAGGTGTTCCGGGAGTGGCAGGAGCACAAGGAACGCGAACAGCGGCGCATTGCCGATGCCGCCTCGGCTTGTGTGTCGGGCGAACCAGCCGGATCGAGTGACGTCAGCGTGACTCGGCTCCTCGAGAAGAATGCCAACGCGGGCCGTTTCCGCGAATCGGCTTAACTTAGGTCAGCCACGATTCTTGTCAGCCCGCGCGCTGTGGCGCGTGCTTACGGTGTGCGTGTGCCAGCGTCTCGCTGCTGCTCCACAGCCTCTCGATACTCGGCCTGAAGCGTCGCACGATAGCGGGCCGGCGTCAGTGAGCGCTTCGCAGCTTCGGCGCGCAGTTTCGCTTGAGATTGCTCGATGCTTTCCGCCAAAGCCCCGGCGTCCAGCAGCGCTGCGTCCGGTTCAAAGCCGAACAACTCCACGCTAGCCAGTGGGCGCTTGTAGTTGTTGCTCAGCCCTAGATCGGCGAACGGAAGATTCGACACCCAGTCGACGTGATAGCCCGCGCGTCCATTCGCCGGATTTACGGAAACTTGGCCGTGCGCCACACAGTTCTCCGCGCGAATCGCGTAGCGGGCCCTCAGCATCTCTACAAGTATTCTGGCCGCGTGGATTTGCGCCGCATTCACAGGAATGTCTTCGCCCTCCACATTCGTTTTCGCTTCAAACGCCACTCCGAAGAAGCTCTGATTCAGGTTCACGTAGATCCAAGCTTCGTCCGCCCATACGGAATTCCCGGCGTGATTGGCGTAGTCGCTCTCCTTCACGATGCGGAACACCCGCCCAAAACGATCGATCACGAAATGATACGATCGCCGCCGGCTCACATATTCGAGCAGCCCCTCGCCGTCGCGCCGCAGCTCGCGATTCTGATCCTCTTCGAATGGCGCGATGTGGCTCTCGGTGGTGTGGAAAACAATCCCCGCCGGACGAGTCTGCCACTCCCCATTGAGACCGCGCGGCCGCGAGCGTGCGAATGCCAGATATTTTCGCGGCGCCGTCGCAGCCAGGAATTCATTTTCCACCCTCAGGCCGTTGCTATAGAGGTCCGAACGCGGCGAGCCTTCCACCAACCAGACCGATGAAACGGACGCTGCCGGGTAATTCGCCTGACGCAGAATCGCTTGCGGTTGAGACGGTCTTTGCGGACTGGGTAAACTTGCCCACGGCCGCAGTAACGCAGCTCCCAGCAAGCCGATCCCGAGCGCGATGGCCGGCGTTCGCGACCGGTGCGCGGCGGTCTTCGGTTTGAAACAAGCGTCACTCACCGCATGCCTCTGAAGGAACTGGAGCCGCGCTACGGGATCCGGCAATCGGCGGGCGCGCCACTCCAGCAAGCAGGCTAGCGCACGACGCCGGGTCTTCGAGTCCACCACAGGTCTATAGTGCAGAACCTTACGCAAAGTCTCTCTTGTATCCGTCGATTGCGCGCGCGTTCATCAAAAAATAATACGCATGTGGGACAAAGAAAGAGATGCCAGAACGAGAACGCCGCTCCAGAAGACGTTACCCGCTCCAACTGAACCTGCGCTATCGCTCCACCAGCAGCAAGATGTTGGTGTCCGGTACCGGCCACACGCTGAATGTGAGCAGCGGAGGACTCTTGATCGCGTCGCCGGACCACTTGATGGAAAACATCCGGCTGCATCTCACGGTCGAGTGGCCCTGGCTGCTCGACCAAGCTACGCCCCTTCAACTGGTCGCCGAAAGCCGCGTGGTCCGGGCCGGAAAAGGCCACTTCGCTGTGGAATTAGTGCGTTATCAGTTCAAGACTAGCCGGCGGCAGGCTCTGCCAGTGGATCCGCTGGTTTGGGCCACGGCCTAGTCGACCTTTTGGGACCTAAGCCAACTGAGCCAGCGTGTCGATCTGCGGCGGCGGTTCCGCTCCTTCGCGCGCCAGCGTCGCGAAGACTGCCGTTATGGACGGGCAAAGCTCCAGCACGGCAACCAATTCCTCGCCGGCGAATGCGTCGGTCTGTTTGCGATATAGCGCCATCACTCCGAGGACCTCGCCTTGATCGCGCAGCGGAATCGCGAGCGCCGATGCCAGACATCCGTCCGCCGGGTAACCGGGTTCCACCGCTGGATTGCCATTCAGAATCGGCTGACCGGATTCGGCCACCCATCCAATCAGTCCCTCACCCTGCGTCACCGCGAGCGAGTTGAGCGCTCGATGGTCGTCGCCGGAAACATGACAAGGGCGCAGCATATCGCCTTGGATCGAATAGAAGCCGATCGCGTCGTAGCCGGCCACCGCTTCCACTCGCAACGCCGCTACGGCCAGAGCTTCGCGCGCCGAAAGCTGTCCGGAGATTTCGCTTGCGGCTGCATTCCGGACCCGTGCTACCGGATGAATGGGCGTCACATTCGACGGGCGCGCCGGTTCGCTCGACTCGAAACCAGCCGCGGGTGCTGCTCCGCGTGCGATCTTGATGTCCACCGACAGCGCCGGCTTCGGTTCATTGGTGAGGCCCTTGGCTTGCGTCTCTAGTTCGCGATAGCGCTTCTGCAGCACCCGCACGACGTCGGGATCGAACGCCGTTCCGGCCTCCAGCGCGACCCGCGCCATGGCTTCGTCCAGCGGCAGCGCGCGCCGATACTGCCGGTCGGACGCCAGCGCATCCAGGCAATCCACCGCGGTCAAAATTCGCGCACCGATCGGTATCTCGGTGCCTTTCAATCCGTACGGATAGCCGTTCCCGTCCCAGCGCTCATGGTGTGCCCGCACGATGGGCACCACCGGATACGGAAAATTGACGCGCTCGAGAATCTCTGCGCCCACCACAGGATGGATCTTCATCTTCTCGAACTCGGCGCGCGTGAGCTTGCCGGGCTTCGAGATAATCGATTCCGGAACCGCGAGCTTTCCGATGTCGTGCAGCGTGGCGGCCGCACGAAGCGCATCCAACTCCATTTCCGTCAGCCCCAGGTCCCTGCCGATCTCCAGGGCGTAAAACTGGACGCGCTGCAGGTGGTCGTGTGTATTGTGGTCCTTGGCGTCGATCGCGCAGGCCAGCGCTTCGATCGTGCGCAGGTGCAGCCCGTTGATCTCGGTCATGTGCTTGTTCACCTCTTCGACATGATGGATGTGCTCCTTATTCGAGCGATGCACCAGGTAGACCAGCGGAAGACAAATGATCGGAAGCTGCCATTGCGCGCCCTTCGGCACTGTGCCAACGAGCCATGCCATCGAGCAGCCGACTACATAAAACGGGAGGGCCCAGCGATACTCCCGCCACTGTTTCAGCAGACCTCGTTTCTCGGTGAGCGCGATCACGCAGGCGATCGGGAACGTGTTGGTGACGTAGAACACGGCTGCCAGCAGGCCGAGACTGAAGACCTGCCCCCAATGCGGCTGAACAAGACGAAACAAGAACGATGAAATGTCGATGGCGATCGCTAGTGCACAAACGCTGAACGTCACCTGAATCGCCCGGGCGCGCTGCTGGGTGTGCCAGGTACACTGCGTGAGCATGGCGACAGCCCCCAGCACCATCGCCTCCGATGTCGTCAGATTCGCGACCGCTACCAGAACGAAAATCGCCAGCACCGATACTGCGCCCGTAACGCCGGGGAGCCGGACCTTCAACACGGAAGCCAGGGACGCGGCGATCAGGAACGAGAAGAACCGGAGCGGATCGTGCGATTCCCACCCGAACGCAGCGCTCAACAGCACGACGGCACCGAGCAATACGATGCCGCCGATATACACCTGAGCTGCGCGCTGCTTGAAGTTGGCCACCATAACCTATCGGCGGGGTGCGCGTTTGGAATTACTTTTCGCCCTGCGTCGAGGTGCCCCAGGAAGCTGCCGTTCCCCAGGAGGCCGCAGTGCCCCAGGAGGCCGCGGTGCCCCAGGACGCTGCGGTTCCCCAGGATGCCGCGCTGCCCCAGACGGCCGTGCCGGCCGCTTCGTTCTGCAAAACTTGCGGTCCCCAAACCGTCGCGAGCGACAGGTTCGAACTCAGGAACCACGCCGACAGCGGATTGACCACGACGAACGCGGTCCGGAGCAGGGAATTGTAGTAGAGCTGCGGCGAGAGAGCCGGCAGATATGCCTGATCGTAATCGGCCAGCGCGGCCGCGATGTCGACATAGCCGGCGCCTACGGTGAACATGTCGTAAGTGTCGGTGTACGCCTGGCCGGTGGTCGGATCGTAGGCCACGCTGGTGAGCGGAAACTTCTTGGACGCGGTTTTCATGAGCCGCGCTTTGATGGTGTCCGGCGTCAAGCTCGGATCTTTTTCGATCAACAGCGCCGCGGCGCCGGAAACAACCGGGGTAGCCATGCTGGTTCCGCTGAGCTGGAAGTACAGCGGCGATGCGGGTGCGTTCGAAGTGGTGTAGGCCGAGGTCGGAACCACATTCGACGGATAATCGGCTACCAGCGTCGAGCCGGGTGCGAGCAGCGAATCGACCAGGTTGCCCGGAGCCACTACGTCGGGCTTCGCGGTCAGATCGATGTACGTCGGTCCGCGCGAACTGTAGCTGGCGATCAAATCGTCGTTGCGCGTGATGGTGAACTCGGTCTTCATCGCGCCCACGGTGACGGCGTGTGGACTGTTGCCCGGCGAGAGAACCGTCCCGTAGCCGTTGCGGCCGTCGTTACCGGCTGCCACCACGACAACGATGCCGCTGTTCCAAGCTGCTTCCACGGCTTTGCACAGAGGATCGTGTGTGCAGCTTTCGAAAATCGGACGGCCGAGTGAAAGATTGATTACGCGGATGTTGTACTTCTGCTTGAGCTGCACGGCCTGCTGCAAAGCGGCAATCACGATGCTGTCGTTGCTGGCGCCGTTCTTATCCAGCACCCGCAGATCGATCAGATTCGCGTTGGGCGCGATACCCTTGAATGTCCGGAAAGCGCCCGGCTTATCGGACGCGTTCCCGTTCCCAGCGACGATGCCTGCGACGTGCGTGCCATGTCCGAAATCGTCGGCGAGCGTGCCGCCGATGAAACTCTGCCGGTACACCACGCGGCTCTGATTCGAGTTCTTTCCATTGAGATCCGGATGCGAATAGATGCCGCTGTCGATCACTGCGATTCCGACGCCGGTTCCGTCCAGGCCGGATGACCAGGCCGTGGAAGCGTTCACTGCGCCGGCCGAGTAGTCGAGCAGTCCGCCCAACTGCCGGTCGAGCGAGATGTAGGCGACGTTCGGCTGGTTCGAGACAGCGATGACGTCGGACGGATGCAGCGTGGCCGACACCGCCGGAATCAGCGAGAACACCGTTTTCAACACGCCGCCCAGCAGGTTCACCGTGGTTCCGATCAAACCGCCCAGGAGGCCCCCGCCGGTGGTAGTGGCGGGCGCGTTGTACTGCACGATTACGTTAATGCTGTTGGAGGGATTGGCCAACAGCGGTTGTAAGTCCGGAGAAATTTTGGAATTGTCCGCGAGTGCGACAGTGCCCAGCAGGAAAAGGAGCAGGGACAGCGCCGTACTCCGCTTTGAAAGGGTCCGCATGGCCGCCTACTGGGGCAACTGGGAGGCCATCGAGGCGGTCGAGATTCGATCGAGCAGTTTCAGCGAGATGGAGCGTACGAATGAGAAAATTCACCCAACGGTTCCAGGGCCAACTTGTCTCAAAACTTGCGCCACACTGGCGCGGCGCCGGCCGCAACGCTACCAGGCGAGTTGAGCAGGGAAAAACTCAGAGACCAAATCCTCGTAGTAAGGCTTCAGATCTTTGAGTTGCGGTCTCACAGTACTCTTCGAGTACAAGTCATAGGGACTGAAGCGGCGCACCCATTCGAACATCTCGCGATCGCGATCGTTCATCAGGTATCCGTACGCACCTTCGCGATGCGCCGGATAGAACGAGTGATAACGGATCATGTAGAGCGCGGGCTCGGGCATATAGTCCTTAGTGACGTGATACAGGTATTCGTCGTGTCCCCAGGACATGTCGACGTTGTCCAGGCCACAGCCGGCTCGATAGACACCGAACTGGGTCTGGTATTCGGGCACGGAAGAGTCGGGGTTGTCGTGGAAGAACTCGGGGAAGACGATCTTGTCCGAGTACGCGCAGCCGACCGGGAACGTGTCGCCTACTACCGCCCACTGCGGCTCGTCGTACAAGCACAAGACCTTTCCGAGATCGTGAATGAAGCCGGTGAGAATGAACCAGCGCGGATGCCCGTCGGCGCGGATCGCCTCGGCGGTCTGGAGATTGTGTTCCATCTGGCTCAGCGAGGTGTCGGGATCGCTGTCGTCGACCAGGGTTTCGAGGCGCGCCATGGCGTCCCAGATGCCCATCCTGCTCCTTTGCCTTGCGAGATATTCGCGCTTTTTGCCGCGCACGAAGTCGACGGTCTGATGTGTGTGGTTGAGCCGATAGAAATCGCGGACTACAGCCGGAGTGGAATCGTCGTAGCGGCGAAACTCTTCCGCGCTTTTATTAGGTTTGTAGCGCTCCTCGACGAAATCGTCCCACTGGTTCAGCGTCTTGAGCGGGCCCATACGTTCAGAGTAGCGGAATTTTGTTTCAGCTTCGCTAACCAAAGCAGAGCATCGCTCGTCATTCACCTAGCTAGATAGGTATTCTAGAAAAGGCAGATGGGACCGCGCAAAAACGACATTCTGCAAGGCACCCTGGTGCTGCTGGTTTTGAAGACCTTGGCCAGCGGACGAAAGATGCATGGCTACGCGATTACATCACATATCCAGCGCATTTCCGATCAAATGCTGCGTGTGGAAGAGGGCTCGCTGTATCCGGCGCTGCACCGCATGGAGCAGGAAGGCTGGCTGCGCGCGGAGTGGGGGACGACGGAGAAGAATCGCGAGGCTAGGTTTTATTCCTTGACGGCGAAAGGCCGCAAGCAGCTCGCCGCAGAGCAGGAGAGCTGGAACCGGTTGACAGAAGGCGTTGCCCGCGTGCTGCGCGGGCTAGTGGAGGCGGAGTAACGTGGCTTGGCTCGGGAGAATTTGGAACGCGCTGCGTACGTCGCGGTTGCAAAGCGAACTGAATCGCGAGCTCTCGTTTCATCTTGCCGAGAAAGCGGAAGAGCTGGAAGCAGACGGGATGAGCCGGGAGCAGGCGATTCGCGTTGCGCGTGTGCAACTCGGCAACTTCACCGGCCATATCGAAAGGACCCGGGAAATGGATATTCATCTGCTGCTCGAAAATACACTTCGCAATCTGCGGCAAGCGGGGCGAGCGCTGCGAAAATCGCCGGGATTCGCGGCCACTGTTGTCGCGACGCTGGCGTTGGGAACCGGGACCAACAGCGCGGTGTTTTCGGCGATCTACGCTGTTCTGCTGCGGCCACTGCCGTTTCCGAATCCGGATCAATTGGTAGTGCTGGAGCAATCTAATCCAAAGAGCTCAGGGCCAGCCGTTGCCCCGGTTCGCCTGTCGGACTGGGACAAACTGAATACAACCTTTCAATCCATCACCGGTTACTACATCGAGGACGCATCGGAACTTTCCGGCGAAGTTCCCGAGCGGCTCACGGAAGCGTTTGTGCCGCGCCGCTTTCTGGAAACGATGGGAGTCGCTCCCGCCATCGGCCGTGATTTTACGCCTGCCGAAGAACATTTCGGTGGACCTCCGGCCGTTCTGATCAGCGACCGGTTGTGGCGCCGGCGCTTCAATTCCGATCCAAATATCGCCGGCAAAACGCTCTATTTCGGACGATCGTTCATTCCGATTGCCGGTGTTCTGCCCGCAAGCTTCCAGTTCCCGCGGCCGGAAGTGGACCTATGGGCCCCCAGTCCGGATGACGCGCCGTACGCGCGAGGCCGTGCTTTGACATGGTACAACGCGATCGGACGATTGAAGCCGGGCGTGACGCTGGCGCAGGCGCGGTCAAATCTGAATGCAGTCCAAGCCGCGCTGGGCCGCGAATTTCCGGGGACGGATGCTCAAATCTCGGCCAAGCTAGTGCCGCTCAAGGAAGCGGCAGTCGGTAAGACGCGAAGGTCATTGTGGATTCTCTTCGGATCCGTTTCTCTGTTGTTACTGATTGCGTGCACCAACGTCGCGGCGCTACTGCTCTCCCGAGCCGCGGCGCGCCGCCAGGAAATCGCGGTTCGGCTATCGCTGGGTGCCTCTCGAATTTCGGTGATCGGGCACTTGCTGGCTGAGATTTTTATCCTGTCGATCTCTGGAGCTGCGTTGGGACTGCTGCTGGCCGAGGGGACCAGTTCGATTTTCCGCTCTCTGGCATCGAACCTGCCGCGCGTGGATGGGATCGCACTGGACTGGCGGATCGTGGTGTACTCCTTGCTCTGCGCGCTCTTCTCGACGCTGGTGTGCGGGATCTTTCCAGCGATTCGGGCGATGCGTGGGAGTCTGGCGGATTCGGCGCGAGGAACCAGGACGACAGTATCGGGCGCCGGGCGAGCGCAATTCGTTCTGGTCGGCGTGCAAGTGGCATTGGCGGTGACTCTGCTCGCGGGCGCGGGCTTGTTAATCCGCAGCTTTCAAAAGCTGGGGGCTGTGTCGCCGGGCTTCGACCCGGATCACCTCCTGACGTTTCAGGTAACCGGGTCGTATGGCGAGACCGGCACTCTGAAGGAGCTTCGGCAGCGCATCAACCGTATGCTGGACGGCATCCGCGCTTTGCCGGGCGTGGAAGCAACTGCGGCAACATACAACCTCCCGGGAATACCCGCGGCTTATCAAGTGGAGCTGAAAGTGGAGGAAGGACGCGCCGAATCCGAGCCCAAAGTGATGGTCGAGGGCCGCGCCGTGTCGCCGAGCTATTTCGAAACGGTGCACATTCCGGTTCTGGCCGGCGAGCTATGCCGCGAAGAAGTGAACGGCTACGCGATGATGGTAAACCGCGCGTTCGCGAATACCTACTTCGCGGGATCTTCGCCGGTGGGCCTGCATTTCTCGCAACCGGGCAGCGTGAACATTCCGAATAGTATCGTCCGAGGCATCGTGGGCGATGCACGCGAGACCGGCCTCGACCGGGCGCCGGTTCCGACTGCCTATTGGTGTATCACGCCCGGTGAGCCCGGCACGCATTTTCTGGCGCGGACCCACGGCGATCCACGGGCGATGGCGGAAACCATTCGGCGCGCCGTGCACGGGCTTGAGCCGGTGCGGTCCGTGTTCGACGTGAAGCCGCTGACGGAGCAAATCTCGGGCGCGTATGCGGAGAATCGGCTGCGGACGACGTTGCTCGCCTTCTTCGCGGGGTCGGCGATGCTGCTGGCGTGTGTAGGGCTGTACGGAACCATTAGCTATGCGGTGAACCGGCGAAAGCGCGAGGTCGGGCTGCGGCTGGCACTGGGCGCGATGCGCGCTCAGATTGTCCGGCGTTTTCTGCGCCAGGGCATGTTGGTGGCGCTGTTCGGATGCGCCGCGGGAATCGCACTCGCGCTCGCGTCCGCGCGGCTGCTGTCGGGCGCACTGTTCGGCGTGGAGGCCAGCGATCCGCTGACGCTTGGGACCGTGATTGCCGCGGTTCTAGTGGTGTCGATTCTCGCCTCGCTGATTCCGTCCATCCGCGCATCGCGGTTGGAACCGGTGGAAGTGCTGCGGGAAGAATAGCGCGACTACATCTGCCAGCGCCAGAGATTTGAGCCGACCGTGTAGCCTGCGCCGACGGCGGCGAACACGACGAGGTCGCCTTTCTTCAGCCGGCCGCTCTCAACGGCGTCGCGCGTGGCCAGCGGAATGGTAGCGGCGGTGGTATTGCCGTAGCGATCGATATTGATGATGACCTTGTCGCACTGAATGCCCAAACGCTCGGCCGCGGCGGTGATGATGCGGCGGTTGGCCTGGTGCGGGATGAACGCGCCGACATCGTCTACGGTGAAATTATTGCGGGCGAGAAGGTCGCGCGAAGTTTCGTACATCTTGCGCGAAGCGTATTTGAAGACTTGTGCGCCGTCCTGCTTGACGAAGTGCTGGCGGTTGCGCACGGTTTCTTCAGTGGCAGGCATGCGGCTGCCACCGGCGGGTCACCGCCCGAGCCGTCAATGGAATTCATGAAATCGATGAAGCCGGTCTCGCTTGGCTCGGTGGGTTCGATCAACATGGCGCCCGCGCCGTCGCCGAACAGGACGCAGGTGGCGCGATCGGTGTAATCGATGATGCGCGACATGGTATCGGCGCCGATGACCAGGACCTTTTTGTGCGAGCCGGCCGTGACCAGATGCGCGGCCGTCGTGAGTCCGTAGATGAAGCCGGAGCAAGCGGCGACCAGATCGAAGCCCCAGGCGTGCTTGGCGCCGATGCGGTCCTGGACCAGGCAGGCAGTGGCCGGGAAGAGCATGTCCGGCGTGACGGTGCAGAGGATGATGGCGTCAAGCTCCGCGGCGTCAATGCCGCGCTGGCCGAGAGCGATTTTAGCGGCTTCAACCGCCATGTCGGACGAAGCCATTTCAGGCGGCGCGATGTGGCGTTCGGCGATGCCGGTGCGGGTGAGGATCCACTCGTCGTTGGTTTCGACCATTTTTTCGAGATCGTGATTGGTCAGAACGCCGGGCGGGGTAAAGCAGCCTAGCGCGGTGATTTTCGCCTTGTACAATAGGCCTCCAACTTCAACAAGATACACCATCGGAGCGGTGGCGGGGAGAGATCATGACCGCAGCGTTGAAGAGGATTATTGAAAATGCGTGGGTTGTGGGTTCGTTTCGTAATTTTGGATCGCGCGAACGAAAGGCCGGCTAATGGCGGCCGATGGCCCGCGTTCCAGGTTCAGGCGGTCTACTTGCCGAGCTCGCCAGCTTTCAGAATTCGTAGCACTGAGAGTATTGTGCTCCAACTGCGCGTTGTCGCCGGCGCCCCAAAGAGCTTGTCGATTTGGCCGAGGCAGCCAATCGTTTTCATGTGGCGGCGGTACACGCCGTACACGAGACGATTCTTGGAACCGACGATTCGCACCAGCCACTCTTCACCGTCGGGGAGAGCGATCGGAAGAGAAACTCCACGGCGTCCGGCGCCTGAGAGGACGCTGACAAATTGAACAACATCCGCGGGCGGTACATCAGCTCCAAACGGGTCGTCCATTTCCAGTCGAATCAGATCCCTGCTGTCGCAGAAAGCGATGCTTGCTGCAAACGGCAGCTTCCGGCGCAAAACGGAGAGAAACTTTGCGCGCGATCCAGGTTTGCGAATGACCAGCGTGCCAGCGGCGCCCACGTTTACGGCATCGTAGCGGGCCAGTTCCTTTGCGAGCATGCTCGGACGAAACGCTCTGTGTCCTCCGACGTTGATCCCCCGCAGGAACACGATCAATGCCATGCTGCCCATTTTTGCACTGGGCGAGAGCGCACCTGCGATTCAGCGTTTGGGGGCGTAGCCCCCGGTGATTGTGATCGAGAAGCTGCGCCCGGGCAGGAGATTCAACAGATCGCCTCCATTGGCCACGTAGGGTACCGACGCCGTGGGCGCCACGGCCGGAGTTACTCCGACGATGTTGTGGCTGTTGAAGAGATTGTTCACACCAAATTGAATCTTCGTTCCGCGCAAGTAAGACGTGTTTTTCACGGTGTAGTTGATGAAAAAGTTCGTGATGTCGAAGGGGTTGATCGAAACCGCCTGGTCGACTGGATACGGGAGCTTTTGTCCGTCGATGAGGTAGGTGAGCGTCGCGTTATCGTTGTACATCTTGCCCACGCGCTTATTGATCAGTCCGACGTCCCAGTTCTTTCTCTGCCAAAAGAAAGCGATGGATTCGATGTCTCTTGGCGTGTTGGCCACCCAGAGGCCGCCGTTGGGAAAGTTCGGGCCCTCGGCATATTTCGCCGAGCCCTTCGAGCCGTTCAGGTACAAGCTGAATCCGTGGCCGATAATAATGTCGCTTTCGAATTCGATGCCCCTGGTGTTGGAGGGTCCCGTGGGGACGAAAACTGACTCACCGGAAACCGGATCCAGATAGGAATCGAAGCCATTCTGGAAATGGACATAGTACAAGTCGGCGTCGAAGGTCCAACGGTTGTACTTCAGCACGGAACCGATCTGGTAGTTCTTAGCCAGTGTTGGCTTCTGAGGAGTCAGGACGTTACCGCCCGGCACGTCGAACACGCCACTTGGCGGAATGATGCTGCCCTCGGCGAATTGGGCGTACGTGGACCAGTGGTTTTGCACGCGATAACGTGCGGTGAGAGTGGGCAGCCAGTTGTTGTAGTCGATACTATGCGCCACAAAAGCCGCCCCGCCGACACAGTTAGGAGCGCCGGCGAAGGCGCTGGTGGAGGGAAATGTGGAGAGCGTACCGCCCAGACATCCAACAGTCTTGCCATTGTCCTGGTACTGCTGCAAAGACATTTCGTAATTGGCGGCTTTGATGCCGGCCGTGATCGCCAGTCTGGGCAGCGGGCGCCATTCGTATTCGGCGAAGGGTTGGAACGACTGCGTAATGAAGTGCTCGTGGAAGTTCGGGAATGGCTGGTCTAACTGCGACAAGATGTTGGATGGATACTGATAGCGATCCGTGTAGGCCCAGTCATACCAGGCGCCGGTGCGGAACACGCCCCACTTCGATTCCCAGCTGAGAATTGCGGTGTCGCCGGCGTGCCGGTAGCCGTTCAGTTTGTCGACGCCGCTGGGTTTTGCGGAAGTCAAGTTCACTGTGGCGCCGTTCTGATAAAACTGCTTGTTCCAGTAGCGCGTGGTGTACGCTTTGGTATCGAACTTCCATCCACCGCCGAGATCGGAGTGGAAATTCGCGTACTCGAAGTCAGTCTGGACGTGATAGGTGTCGTAGCCGAAGTAGTAGGGATCGGGTGCGCCGTTTGCAGCGGGGCAGTTCAGCGACACGGATACACAGGTTGGTGTGCTGTCGAGCAGATAATTCAAGCCGTACGCGGCAACCTGCGCGCGCGTGGGACTGGTTGTCTTTGGCGTATTGTTCCAGATGTCCACTACGCCTCCGTAGAGACTCAGGGTTGTCTTGTCGGAGAACCGATGCTGAAATTTGCCGTAGCCGGCATCGCGACGCTGGTCGTTGAAGGTCTGGTATCCGTCCGACGTCATCTGGTTAAAGTCGAACAGGACGGCTTCCTTTTTTCCTGGACCGAACAGACCGGACTCGAAGTCGAGTTGATACAGACGCGTGTTGTACGCACCTTGAGAGAACGTGCCGCGAATGTCGGGATCCGCCTGTAGCTCGGGGGACTTGAGGTTGATGGATCCGCCGAAGTTGGTAGGGCCGAAGTCGGAAGCCTGGCCGGGGCTCCGATCGAAATCGACGGAGCTGATCCACTGCGAAGGAAAGCTTGCCCAGGAGTGGTGGGTGGGAGTGTTGGTGTCTTCAAACGGAATGCCGTCGAAGGTGATGGTGTACTGACCGTCCTGGAAACCGCGGAAGTAGGTATTGGCCTGCCCGAGGCCGATCCCGTTTGGATTCGTGCTGAACGTACCGGGCGAATAATTCAGGACCTCGCCGAAGTCGGAGACTGGGGAGATGAAATTCTGGATGAAGACCGGACTGATTTCGGTTCTCGGGGCTGCGGCGTCCAGAGTATTTCCGGAAGGCGCGGTATCGGCCGCGAGCGAAACGGTCTCCTGAACGGTTACCGATTGGGAGATCGAGTCGACATTGAGCGTAATCGAGAGATCGGCCGGAACTTGGACTCCACGCCGCGTATTCAAGGCAAAACCGGGCGCGCTAGTTTCGACAGTAAACGCACCGGCGGGAATTCCGGTGGCGGAAAAATGTCCGTCGGCGTCAGTTGACGCTTGGGCGACGGCGGCGGCATCATTTTTCACGACGACCTGAGCGCCCGGAATCACCTTACCAGCCTGATCCCATACGGTGCCGGCGATGGTTCCGGCGTTTTGCGCTTGTGCGGCGGGTATCAACGCGCACAGAAGAACGACGCTGATCGAAGTAACTACACGACCACTTGCACGGTTCACGTGTTGCATTTGAAATCTCTCCCAACAAACGATTGATCCGTTCAACTCAATCGAGCAACAAGTGACGTGCCGGTGGTCGCACACGCACACTGCATTTCGGGTAATCCTTGAACCGGTTGAACAGGTTACTGGTTAGGCTAGCCGCCGTGTGTAACAGCGCTATGAATAACGCATTAATGAACGACTACAGAACAGCGATTACTTTGCGGCGGCGAGACGCTTGAGTTTTTCGCGTAGCTGGCTTAGGTCTGCGGGGGACAGATAGCGGCCGTCGGCGATCACGCTGTCGATGGTGCGCGTATTGCGGATGTCGTCCACCGGATTGGCGTCCAGCAGTACCAGGTCGGCGAGGCGTCCTTTTTGCACGGGGCCGTAATCGACGAGCTTGTTGTAGTATCTCGCCGGATTCAGCGTCGCGGTTTGCAGCGCCTCTAGCGGAGTGAAGCCCGCAGCCACGAACCGCTGCAGTTCCAGGTGGAGGCTGATTCCTGGAATCACGTCGACTCCAGCCGGGGTATCGGTGCCTGCCAGGAACGGGACCTTCGCGGCGTGTAGCTTGCGAATAATGTCGAGCTCGTGCTCGACGAACTTTTCGCGAACGGCGAGAGGATCGGTATCGAGCGATTTCAAGATCGATTTCTGCGATTGGGGCCACTGCTTCGCCACCCAGGTTTTTGCAGCGAAGGCGAGGTCCGGATCTTTGGTGTAGTCGATTGCGTCCACCAGCCATTGGCCGCGCTCCCAGAAGAGCGTGGGGCATTGCCAGACGCCATGCTTCGCCAGCAACTGAATGATGGCGGCCTCGCGCTCTGGATCGTACGTCTTGAGGAAAGCGCCGGGGCTCTTGTTCCCGCTCAGGTACTTGTCTTCATCCGGCGAGCTCGCCTCGAAGATTCCGATGAGGTGCTCGAAGGTGCGCTGTCCCGCGGCTACCGCTTCCGATGCGCGGATAGCGTCCGGCACATGTCCTTCGAACTCGATGCCTTTCTTTTTGGCCTCGTCGACGATGGCGAAGTAGGCGTCGCGTGGGACGCCCGACTGGATCTTGATGAAATCGGCTCCGCGAGTTTTGAGTAAGTCGACTGCGTTGCGGCCCTCTTGTGGCGTCGCGATTGCGATGGCCGATTTGTAGTGCGACTTCGGGCCGTCCAGCATGGGACCGGAGACGATCATGCGGGGGCCGGACATACCGTGGGCGGCGATCTCCTCTCGCGCGTGCAGTACCGGGCCGAGCTCACTACCCATGTCGCGCACGCCGGTGATGCCGTTGGCGAGAAACAGCGGGAGCACCAAGTCAGTGCCGTCGGCGGCAGTGTTGTCGAAGTACACGTGCGTGTGCATGTCCCAGAGGCCGGGGATAAGATATTTGCCTCTGGCATCGACAACCAGGCCGTGCTTCGGAGCATTGGCATTGGACTGTTCGACGCTCGTTACGCGATTTCCGTCGATAGTTACGGTGGTATCGGCACGGATTTTGCCGTCAGTGACATCGATGAGGTTGACGTGCGCGATGGTCAAGGTTTGAGCAGGGGCGAAGGATGTCAGCGTGGCGAGTACCGCTAGAGCGGCGAGAGACCCGGGACGGAATCGCATAGATCATAATACTCTGAGACCGTGCGCTACTTTTCTGACTGCGCCGCCGGAGAAGAGGCTGTTACGGGATTGCCGAACGTCTGGCTAAGCGCGAGCGAGGCATTCGACAAAAGTCCTACGGCTATGCCAGTTCGTGCTCAACTGTAATAACGCCCGTTGACTTCCTCGCCCATCACTGCGAAATCCGCGCGCGACGTCTCGAGCGGATCGGACTTCCACGAATATCCGATCGACGGCACCTCTACTTGCGCCTCCAACTGACACGCAGCCTTCGTTCCCTTGAATCGGAATTGTTTGGCGGCGTTCTCGTACAGCGCGGGTTCACCGGTCGACTTCCAGATCATCTTGAACGTCATGCGGGCTGGTGTGGCGATTGCATCCAGCGCCGGCCAGCGTGGTTGGTCGATCACCGGAACACTTTTCATCTCGAGCGTGATCACGCTCCCATCGGAGTCGATAGTGAGTCCTCCCGAAGGTACGGCGACAACCCAGTACAGTCCTGAGGGAGCGATGGGAGGATGAAAATCATGAATTTGGTTAGCGGGGACCGCCGGCCCCCGAAAGAGCGTAAGTCATATATGGGTGAAGGTTCCGTGCTGCGTGGTGCGCGCAGCCCAGAAGTCACCGTGCATCACGCCATAGTCCGTTGTTGGACTGCCAAACGCGATTCGATTTCCCTGGTTGTCTGTGCCCATGCCGGTAAAGGTGCTGCAGCGTGCAACACGTCCTTTGAAATCGTAGATGTGGGAGGGCTCCAGGTTTGCGCCGGCCGGCTGATTGTGGCTGCCATTCTTATCCAGCCACGGAATCGGGTACGGGTCGGTTCCGCCGTTTGCCGTTGTCAGTACTTGTTGAGCGGAACTTTGCCGGCTTGCGGTGAGCAGCGCTCCGAACGGGGCCATCGCCTTAAGGAACTTTCTCCGATCGCAGATTGGGCATCCTACGCGCGTTGAGGTCATCCAGCCACCTCCGGTTAGAATTTCATGAGGCCAATGGCCTCGCTCTCTCGGGCCGAACCGATTCAGTAATTGTACTTGGCAGTGAGTGCGAAGAAGCGCTGCACGTCTTGTTGGGGATCGTAATATTCCGCGAGCTCCCGAAAAAGCTGGTATATCCGACTGTGGTTCTCTGCTCGCCACGTTTTTCGATACGCGTCACGAGCATTCGCGCCGGGATCGTCCACCGGCGGGACATCGCTGGGTCGCTTGGGATGAAGTATTCTACTTTCGGAGTGCCGGGAATGGCTGCGCTTGAGTTCGAGTTGAGAATCCGGGGAACGGAGGTCATGGCCGGTGAAGAGGATTGCGGAGAAAATCGCGGGATACACCTATGCAACCGCCGAAGTTGCCCGATCTCGTGTGTCGTTGCATGAATTGAAAGAATTGAAGGTCAGCGCGGGATTTACCGACGAAGACGAGCGCTACTTGCAGCTCGCCGGTGAGGTTCTCTCCGACCAGACCAAGCGCATCGTCGATCATTGGCGCGGCGGCATTATCGCCAGCATTCCGAACCTTGCGCGGCATTCCCGCACGCCAGAGGGAGATTCCATTCCCGAGTATCTGGCAAAGAGCAGCCTCCGTTTTGAGCAATGGATTCTCGACACCTGCCTCCGCCCGTACGATCAGGATTGGATCGATTACCAGCAGGAAATTGCGTTGCGGCACACGTCCGCGAAGAAGAACACCGTCGACGGAGTGCAATCCACGCCGTATGTGCCACTGCGGGATGTGATCGCATTTATCGCCGTGATGAATGAGACCATCAAGCCGTATCTTGCGGCCAAAGGGCACCCGGCGGACGAAGTGGACAAGATGCATCGGGCGTGGTGCAAATCCATTCAGCTCCAGCTCGCCCTTTGGGAGGGCCCGTATAGCGACAACAGGGAGACGCCGAGAGAATGGTGAGATCGGAGATTGGTTGTCGATAAGAGCTGGGTTGGCAAAAACGCCAGCACGGTGTCCCCATTCTTGATGACAAGCTACGTGTGATTTTCGATCCGATTGGCGGCAAAGGCATTGAGCTGCTCGCTCAGGCCGCAGCGATGGGCGGAACGATCTTCGAGTATGGGGCGCTGGCGCCCGACCCGACACCGTTTCCGTTGTTCTTGGCTCTAGGCAAAGGACTGTCTGTTCGCGGCTACACGCTGCGCGAACCTCTGTCTGACCCGAAGCTGCCGGCGAAACCCGAAAAATATGTTTTCGATCGTGTCGCGGCCGGTCAGTTCAAGCCGCGCGTCGATCGCGTGTTCGTGGTGACGGTGTAGCGCGATCGGTTGCTAGGGCTTGGTGGCGCCGCTTTGCGGCTTGGCCGCGCCGCCCAGGATGTCGCCCATGGCGTAGTTGCCTTCGTGACAGGCGTACTCGAAGATCGGGCCCCTCTCGGCTGTGAATGGATATTCCATGGTCCACGGTTTGGTCCAGACGCTCGGGTCGTCAATGGTCACGCGATAAAGAATAGTGTTTTGATCGACGCGTTGGAAGCGCTCGATGGTGTGCAGGTTTTGGTCCGAGCCGTAGATACCGGCCTGGTCATGAAAATTGGTGGTGTCGACAACCAGCGTGTCGCCTTCCCAGTGACCGATGGAGTCTCCCAGCCAATTCCGGACGTCCGACGGCTTGTGCGTTCCACCCATGCGAATCACGCGCACGTCGTGAATCATCTCGACCATGATCATGACGGCGTCGGGAGTCTGGATGATTTGGTAGTTGTTGTTGTAGAGCACCGGCATCATGGGCGGGCCGGAGGTGGAGCCGAACCCGAGCAGGCAGCGCTCGGAGATCGGGTGATTCTTTACGTTGGAGTAGCCGCCGGGTGCGGAGCCACCGCCGCCGAAGCGTCTGCTGCCGCCGGCCACGCGCGGAGGAAGCTTGCCATCGGGCGGATCGATGATCAGCGAGCTGCGCTTCTTCCCGTCCACGCGGGCGAGTTGATTTCCGCGATCGATGAATAATGCGTTGTAGCCGGCATTGGCGCCGGAGAATTTTACGCCGCCCAGGATGACGCCGTCTTTTCCGGGCTCTTCGGAGGATTCCTGGTGGTCTTCCCTTTCGAACGCGGCGGCTTCCTCGTCCGTAAGTTGAAGCTTACCGTTGAACTGAGGTAGGCGCTCCATGCGAGTGATGGTGGCGTTAGTCCAGATGCCTTCGAGATCGGGATGGCCGCCGGTGCGCGGCGTGGTCCAGGCTTTCGCGGCTGCTTTGGGTGCTGGGGCTTGAGCGTGAAGGAGGACGGGCGCGGCAACGAAAACAGCGGCGCTAAGGGAGATGGGAATTCGAGAAATCATTACGATTCATTGTACTTCGGCGGTCCCCGCGAAACCTTCGTGCCGAACGTCCGGGTCTAAGCGGCGGAGTGCTAAATTCGAGACTTATGGCTCTTGCCCCCGGAGATCGGATGGGTCCCTACGAAGTGATCGGCCCGATCGGTGCGGGCGGGATGGGCGAGGTGTACAAGGCTCGGGACACGCGCCTGGACCGCATCGTCGCGATCAAGGTATCGCAAGAAGCCTTTTCTGAGCGGTTCGAGCGCGAGGCGCGAGCCGTCGCGGCCCTCAATCATCCCAACATCTGCCAACTCTACGACGTCGGACCGAGCTATCTCGTGATGGAGTTTGTCGAGGGGACGCCGGTGGCGCCGGTGGATACCGCGCGCAAGCTGCTCGACATCGCGGTGCAGATCGCCGACGGGCTGGCGGCCGCGCACGCAGCCGGAATTATTCATCGCGATTTGAAGCCGGACAACATCTTGATCGCGCGCGACGGCCGGGTGAAGATTCTCGACTTCGGACTGGCGAAGATCACAGCGACAGAAGCCGGAGCTGCCGATGCAACGCGAACCGTAACCAACGCGGGCACGACCATGGGCACGATCCCCTACATGAGCCCGGAGCAGGCGCGCGGAAATACGGATCTGACGCCGCAATCGGATCAGTTCTCGTTCGGGCTGGTGTTGTACGAACTGGCGGCGCACCGCCGGGCATTCTCACGCGACAGCGCGGCCGAGGTGATGACGGCGATCATTCGTGAGGACGCCGAACCGCTGCCGGCCACCGTTCCGGTGCAGTTGCGATGGATCATCGAGCGGCTGCTGGCGAAGGATCCCGCGGATCGCTACGATTCGACGCGCGATTTGTATCGGGAACTGCGGCAGGTGCGCGAGCGGCTGACGCAGACCACGAGCGGCGCTCAGGCGGCGAGTGTCGCGCCCGCGGTCAAGCGGCAGGAACGCATGCCCGGCGCATGGGCGATCGGCGCGGGCGTCGTCATCGCGCTGATCGCGGGCGCGGTGGGCTGGATGGTTCATCCACGAAGCTCGGTTCAGGATTATCGCTTCACGCCCATGGAAGTCTCGTGGGAGAACCCGAGTGGCGCAAGCTGGTCGCCCGACGGGCAGGCCTTCGCGTACGTGGCGGGTTCGGACAATGATCGGCATGTGTTCGTGCGCTACCTGAATTCGCCGACTCCGGTGATGCTCACACGCGCTTCCGGCCACTGGTGGGTGGCAGGCTGGTCGCCCGACGGCAAGCGAGTGATCGCACGAGACAAGAATCCTCAGGGCGACGATCCGTTTTACGCGCTTTTTTCCGTGCCGGTTTTTGGCGGCGATCCGGTGATGATCATGCCTTTGAAGACGCCCTACCCGAAAGTGTCGGCGGATGGTAAAGCGCTGGTCGGGCTCCAGACCGGCGAACAGAAGCTGATCGTTTACACTGCTTCGCCTGTCGGCACGCCACTGAAGCCATATACGCCCGCGCCGTTCGAAACCACTTCCTATCTGAACGACCCGCTGGCGACGTTTGCACCGGACGGCCGATGGATCACGCTGCTGGTGGACGTGGTGGGAGGCAGGCAGGCCTGGAAGCTTCCATATCCGCCAGGAAGCGGAGCGCCTGAGCGAATCCTGAAAAATTTGAACAGCCTGGAAGGAACGCCGCGCTGGTCGTGGTTTCCCGGCGGGCGGACGGGTGTCATTTCCTCCTACGATCAGGGCGAGCATCTGTGGTTTACGGGCAGGCGCACGGGAACGCTACGAAGACTGATGATCGGAACTCCGTCGGAGCGGGAAGAGGAACCGGCGATCGCGCCGGATGGAAAGAAGTTGCTGTACGTTCAAAGCAAAACGGACTACATGATCGTGTCGGCGTCTCTGGCGGATGCAACCGTGAAGCGAGTGATCTCATCGGGAATGCATGCCGCCATGCCAGCCTGGGCGCGGAATCGGCCAGAGTTCGTGTATTCAAGCGTGCGTAGCGGAGGATCGGCGCTCTGGGTGCGAGGCGACGGATGGGATCGGCCGATCGTTACCAAAGAGATGTTTCCACCGGAAACTACGGATGGATTCGTGACTCCGGCATTGTCGCCTAATGCGGATCGCGTGGTGTATTCGCGAATCGATAAGGACCAGCAGATCCAAAGCTGGATTTCTTCAGTATCGGGCGGGCCTCCAGTTCGCCTGACCAATGGCAACGGGAAGAAGGTGTTTGAGGTGGGCGGCTCCTGGTCGCCGGATGGCGCAAGGATTGTGTATTGGAGCTTTGCTCAGCGAAAACCCATGCTGATGTTGGTGAACACCAGCGGGGAAGCAACGCCTACGGTGCTGCGCGAACACGTCGACGGTTCGCTGCCGCAATGGTCGCCTGACGGGGAGTGGATCGCGTATCAGGACGAGTCCGATGCGTGGAGCATCGTTTCGCCGGACGGCAAGACCGTGCGCACTTTCGGTGAACCGAAGACGATTCAGATTTCGTTTTCGCCCGATTCCAAACTGCTCTACGGAATCCGGGAAGAGACCGATCGTTGTGTTCTCTACTCGATCGATATCGCGACCAAGCAGGAGAAAACCATCGGAGAGTTTAGTACGGATTTTACGCCCAAGAGCGGCACCAATCCCGGCATTCAGATCACCGTCGCACCGGACGGGAAGAGCATTCTGTTTCCCGCCCTGAGAGTCAGCGGCAGCTTATGGATGTTGGAGGAATTCGAGCGGCCGGGTTGGTTCGATGAGCTGAGGGAGAGAATGCCTTGGTGATGCGAAGCCGTTAAACTACCGGCCTTGACGCGCTTTCTCGCGGTCTTCTTGCTCTTTCTGCTTCCAGCCTTCTCGGGCCTTGCGTGCGCTCTCTTCGAGAGCCTTGGCGGCTTCGGCGGCCGTCTTCTCGGCGTGTTTGGCGACTTCATGCGCGGCCTCGCCGGCCTTGTATGCAGCTGAGTTCTGATCGGCTTGTTTTCGCTTGCGTTCGGCTTCGCGCTGCCGTTCGTCGCGATGGGAACACGCGGTCAGGATGAAGATCATGAGAAAGGCGAAAACGTATCGCATGGCAGTTTCCATTCTAGGGCCGGTTCGCACCTTGCTGTGAGAGGTCGCCGGGCGCGTGGTGGTTTCGGCGATAATCGCCTAAGGATGAAATGCGGCGCTCTTTTGATTTCGATCGCGACATTGGCTCTGGCGCAGGATGGGCCGACGTTGAAACCGGGGCTATACGCGGTCTTTAACACCAGCGCGGGGAACATAACTGCGGTGCTGTACGAGAAATACACACCGATTGCGGTTACGAACTTCGTTGCTCTGGCGCAGGGGACCAAGCCGTGGATCGATCCGAAGACCGCCAAGCTGGTGCGGAGGCCGTTGTATGAGAACATCACGTTTCATCGCGTGATCCGCGACATCGCGATTCAGGCGGGCGATCCCACGGGAACCAGCGCCCACAACTGCGGAATCCGGATTCGCGACGAGTTTCTTCCCGGACTGCGTTTCGATACGCCGGGGCGGCTGGCGGTGGCGAACACGGGACAGGCGGACAGCGGCGGCTGCCAGTTCTTCATTACTGCGTCGGCGATGCCGGAGTGGAATGGCAAGTACACGGTATTCGGCGAGGTAGTGGCGGGGTTGGACGTGGTTTCGAAGATCAGCCGCGCGCCGGGGCACGCGGACAAGCCGGACGATCCGGTGCGGTTGGTGAATGTGACAATCGAGCGGATCGAAAAGCCGAAGAAGGGGAAGTAAGTGCGTTCGGACCAAGCGGCCTAAACGAAGACCGCTGGTCGGAAGCGAGCGCTCCTCGGGAGCTGAACGTGCCCCGGTCGACGCTGGTTTGCGCGGGTTTGTTTCGCTCAAATCTCTCCTGCTGGTTCAAGGGCGCGGCGGTGAGTCAGTCCAATCACTTCTTCTCGGGCGGCGTGGCAGCTGTCCGCGCCGCGCGGTCGACGGCTTTGGCTTCCGCTTTTTGCGCTGGATCGGGCGGTACGGGTTGATCGTCGCCGTATTTCAAAATGACGACTTTTACTCGTTGGCGACCGAACTTCTTGGCCTCCGCTCGAGTGGGCATGTAAAGGTCAATGTGATGGCCGTCTAGCTTAGCTCCAGTATCTTCGACGGTATAGTCGCCCGAATATTCACCCGCACCGTAAATCCGAATGCGAGTGTTGAGGGGCAGTACATTGCGATCGGCGGCGACTGTGCCTGGATGCGACCACTTGCCGGATGCACCAGTACCTTCTATCGAATAAGCTGTGGCGATGAAATAGCGGATAGTCGGGCGGTGATGGCTTACGGAGGTACGCGGCGCCGCCAAGGCCGTCGCCAGCAGTAGGGATGTTACCAATGCGGCGAGTCGCAACATGGCTCTTGTGCGTTAGATGCCGTGCTGACCGGATTGTGACAGGGAATTGCGGGGATGATTCGGTGAGTTGATCGCGTCCGGCGGCCGTCTGCCTTGCAGCGCTTCGATTATGTTTGTGGCCGCGGCGCGCTCGATTTCCTTGCGAACGCTCGCGACGGCTGAGCCGAGGTGCGGGGTGAACAAAGTGCGGTCGTGGAGAGCGAGCAGGCGCGGGTGAATTTCGTGCGGGCGGTCCGGACGAGCCCAGTCTTCCATTTCGAACGTGTCGGCGGCGTAGCCGGAGAGCTGTCCGGATTCAAGCGCGGCGGCGATGGCGGCTTCGTCGACGACTGATCCGCGGCTGACGTTGATCAGGTAGCTGCCCGGCTTCATAAGACGCAGTGTCATGGCGTTGATCAGGTGAAGCGTCGCGGGCGTGAGAGGAATTAGCGGAAGGATAAAATCGCTCGTGGTGAGCAAGTCATCGAGCGGGATTGATCCGAGATGCGCGGGATCGTGGAATTGGGTCGTACACGCGAAGCCCGCCAGCATGCGCGCGAGTGCGCGAGCTACTGCGCCGTAGCCGATCATGCCGACCGTACTGCCTGCGAGGCCGGTTCCATATAAGGTTGGACGCCATCCCCGGAAGCGGCCGCTGCGAATGGCTTGATCGCCGGGCGTGACGTTGCGGGCGAGGCCGAGCATCAGGGCCAGCGCGAGTTCGGCGGTGGGCTCACTCAGGAGGTCGCTGACCAGAGTGAACCAGATTCCGCGGGCGGTGCATGCGGCGACGTCGAAATTGTCGGCGCCTTTGAGCGCCGCGGCGACGATCCGGAGATTCGGGCACGCGGCCAGCAACGTGTCGTCGAGAGAGTCCGGCATGAAGACCATGAGGGCGTGGGCATCGCGCGCGTGGGCGAGCAACTGGTGCTGCGGCCAGGGTTCGGGAGAATCGTTCGCGACGACGGAGCCGTGCGGCTCCAGGAGAGCCGCGACTTCCTCGTGTATGCGCTGGGTGACGACGATCTTCATGCGTAGCGCTCCATCAAGCCGAGGTCGGTGCGGAAACGATCGCTCGCGGTGTCAACCGCCGCGACGATCAACCAAGTGATCAGGATGTAGGCGGTCATCTGGCGATAGAAGAACAACTGCTGCGCGTTGAAAAGGGCCTGGCCGATGCCGCCCGCGCCGATTACTCCGACGATGGTTGCGGCGCGGACGTTCCATTCCAGCCGAAACAGCGTGTGTACGCTGATGGGGGCGAGAGCGAGCGGAACATAGGCAAATCCGCCGATCGCGAGCGGGCGTGCGCCGGTGGCGGCGATGGCGTGGACGGGCTCCGCGCGGATGTTTTCGAACGATTCGGCATAAAGGCGGCCGAGCGATCCGGTGCCGTGCAGAGCGAGCGCGATGACGCCGGCTTCGGGTCCGGTGCCGATTACGCTGACGAGGAGCAGTCCCCAGACGATTTCGGGGACGGCCCGGAGGCCTTCGAGGACGCGGCGGATGGGAAGCGAGATGGCGGCGGGAACGAAGTTGCGGGCGGCGGCGAGTCCGAGCGGGAGCGCGCCAAGCAGGGCGAAGAAAGTGCCGCCGACGGCGATTTCGAAGGTCTCTAGCAACAATTTGGGAAGCTGGCCGATGGCGTCGCGCGGGAGATCGGGCGGGAGCATTTTCGAGAAGGTGGAGATGGAGTGAGTGAACGCCAGCATCTGGGGGCGGCCTTGCCAGGCGGCGAAGGCGGCGAGCGGAAAGACGAACAGAAGGGCCGCCGGATGTTGTTTGATGATACGCGCCAGGCGATCGATCACCGCGATGAGCACTATCAATAGAAGGATGAGTGTGCTGGCGCGGTGGTAGTCAAGCGCGTTGATGCTGCCCACTAATTCTGTGCCAATGCCTCCGCCGCCAACCGCGCCGACAATTACCGACGCGCGGACGGCGCTTTCGAATTCGTACGTGCCGTAGCTCAAGATGTCTTTGGAACGCAGCGGGAGCAGGCCGAACCAGGCGACGGAGAGGCGGCTGGCGCCAGTGGCGCGGAGGGCGTCGAGGGCGTTGCGGTCGGCTGCGCGGAAGAGGTCGGCGAATATTTTTCCGATGGCCGCGCTGTAGAAAATCGCGAGCGCGAGCATGCCGGCGGGCGTCCCGATGCCGACCACGACCACACAGAGGATGGCGAGCGTAAGGTCGGGGATAGAGCGAACGGAGGCGAGCGCGGCGTAGATGGCGCGTCCGGCGGGAAGGCCGGCGCCGATCCAGATGCCCGCGATCAGGCCCACAATGACGGCGACGAAAATTCCACCCGCGGCCATGGCGACGGTTTGGCCGAGCGGGACGAAGGCGGCGCGCAGGTAGTGAAGCGAGAGATCGGGCGGGAAGAACTGGCGCAGGAGATTCAACATCGGGGCGAGCGGCGGCATCAGATGTTTTCCCCGAGCGCCGGATAATAATGCCGCGGGAATCGGGTACTGTCGGCTTTTCGATCTCGGGCGATCTTGTGGTCGCGCATTTCGACGATACGGTCGAAGTAACGCTCGGCCAGGTGCGGCTGGTGGAGCGAGCACATCAGTGTGACGTTGCTTTCCTGGGCCAGTCCGCATAGCAGGGCGAGCGTTTGTTCGCTGAGCGCGGGGTCGAGCGAGGCTACGGGTTCGTCGGCGAGTAGGAGCACGGGTTGCTGCACCAGAGCGCGGGCGATGGCGACGCGCTGATGTTCGCCGCCCGAGAGGCTGGAGGTTTGCGAGCGCAGTTTCTGTTCGAGTCCAACGCGCTTGAGCGCGGCTTCGGCTTCCGCGATTTCGTCGTGGGTGGGCCAGGCGAGAAAACGCAGCGCGTGCCAGGAAGACCAGCGGCCGAGCGCCCCGGCCATCACATTTTGAAGCACACTGAGATTTTCGATCAGGTCGTGCCGCTGCGAGACCACGCCGATGCGCGAGCGCAGGGAGCGTCGCGATCGCCCGTGGGTGCGGCCCACTTCGACGCCATCCACTTGGACACTGCCAGAGTTGTAGGAAACGAATCCATTGATGGCGCGAAACAGCGTGGTTTTGCCCGCGCCGCTGGGCCCGAGGATGGCGACGCGTTCCCCGCGCGCGACTTCGAGTGAGATCCCGTCGAGCACCGGATGCTGGCCGTATTGAACTACCAGATCGCGGATGGAGAGCGGGGAATCGGCTGAAGGCAAGGCGTCAGGACCGCCTAGATCATCTTCAATTGGCGCGCTACGTCACGGACGGTGGAGTATTCTGCGTCGTCGGCCCGAACGAAATCTTTACCTCGCAGGATGGCGAGAATCTTGTCATCCCGCCCTTCTTTGAGCGAGAGAAAGGCCTTGGCGAAGGCTTCCTGCTGCGCCGAGCCGATGTCCTTGCGCGCCACCCAGACGTAATCGACGAAAGGGCGCGAGGTGAAAAAGACCCGCACCTTCTTGCCGTCGACTTTGTTGTCGGCGACCATCTGGCGATAGACGGTTTCGTCGAGCGCGCCAGCATCGGCCGCGCCAGCTTCGACGGCTTTTGCGGTGGCCGGATGGCTGCCGGTGTAGCGGAACCGGAGATCCTGATCGGGATTGATACCGGCCTGGCTGAGTTCGAGGTGCGGGATCAGATGGCCGCTGGTCGAGTTGATGTCGCCGAATGCGAATCGTTTCCCCTTGGTGTCGGCAAGGGTTTTTATTGACGATCCCGATGGCGTAATAAAGAGGGAATGGAAATTCTTGTCGGCGCTGCGCTGCACCAGCGGGATCACGCCGTACATCTGGTGCGCCTTGATGTAGGTGACGGCGCCGAGGTAAGCGAAGTCGAGCGAGCCGTTGCCGAGCGCCTCCACGGTAGCGTTGTAGTTGGTGGGGATGATCAGGTTAACCGGCGCGCCGATGGCTTTCGTCAGATAATCCTTCAGCGGAACTTTCTCGTCGATGGAGACCTGAGTTGCGCCGGCGTCGGGGATCATGCCGATTTTGATTTCCTTAGCGGCGCGAAGCGGCAGACCCGCAAGGCAAGCTGCGCCGAGCGATCGTGCGAGGAATTCAGACCGAGTCACTAGGAATGGCATGGAAGTAACTTCCAATCTACACCGAGTTTTGTGACGATTTGATGACCGGTCTTCGAAGACGCTGTCACAACGTGCACCGTTCACTCGTCTGGGGTCCGGAGGGCGGACATGTCAGTGCGAAGATTCGTCGTAGTGGGGAGCGGTATCGCAGGATTCTCAGCAGCCATCGAACTGGTGTCAGCGGGCAACCAGGTTACGTTGTGTGAACGGTCGCGGCACCTGGGGGGACGAGCGGCGACACATCATCAGCAGGGTTATGCAATGAACATCGGGCCGCACGGATTCTATCGAGCGGCGATTATGCGACGGCAGTTCGACGCGTGGGGCATTCCATATTCGGGAAAGGTGCCGCTCACTGGAGGCCGAGCGTTTCTTATCGCGAATGGGTGGCGGCACAGGTTTCCCACTAGCACGATGAACCTGTTGCGTAGTAGCGCGTTCTCGCTGCGCGGGAAGGTTAGTGCCGGACAGATTCTCCAGAAGGTGCTGAAGACGTCGCCAGCATCGGTGCGAGGGCAATCGATGGAAGCATGGATCCGGTCCCACGCCGGGACCGAAGAAGCTGCCCGACTGATTGCGGGAATGGTTCGGCTTTCCAGTTACTGCGCCGATCTCGACCGGCTGGATGCGGGCGCCGCGATTGAGCAGATTCAGCTCGCGCTGGCGCAATCGGTGTTGTATCTGGATCGCGGGTGGGAGACATTGATCGTGGGACTGGAGGCGAAGGCGAAGTCGCTGGGCGTGGAGATTCGGGCCGGGTGGGCCGTGAAGAAGGCGGAGCCAGGCGTGGTGGAGTCGCGGACCGGGGAGCGGATCGCGGCCGATGGAATAGTTCTCGCGATTCCGCCTAAGGAGATCGAGCTCGTCACTGGCTTTGAGTTGCCGGTGGGAACGCCAGCGCGCGCAGCCTGTCTCGATTTGGGGCTGCGGCGCCTTCCCGAGAGCGCCGCGTCCTTTGCCTTGGGGCTGGATACACCGGTGTATTTTTCAGTCCACTCGCTGTATGCGCGCGGCTTGGCACGGGAGGGCGGGGCGTTGGTTCAGATCGCGAAATACCTGGATCGGAACGCATCGGCCGGACGCGATGAATTGGAAAGCGTGGCGGATCTTGCGATGCCTGGATGGCGCAATGAAGTGGAAATGTCGCGATTCCTTCCCGACATGACCGTGGTGCACGCGATTCCCGAAGCCGGGCGCGCGCGGCCGGATGTGGATACTCTGAAGATGCCGGGCGTCATGATCGCGGGAGATTCGGTAGGACCGGAGGGCATGCTGGCGGACGCGGCAGTCGCGAGCGGACTGCGCGCGGCGCGCGCTCTCACTCAACGTGCCGCGGGCAAGGCGGCCTGATGGAATGACGGACGCGTTCGTCGAGCTTCGTCCGCTGTTGTTTTCGATCGCGTACCGGATCACCGGAACGCGCGCGGACGCCGAAGACGCCATCCAGGAGACCTACGTGCGGTGGCTCGCCGCGGATCGCGATTCGATCCAATCTCCGAAAGCATTTCTGACAACCGTGATTTCGCGCGTGTGTTTGGACGTGCTCAAGTCGGCGCATCGCAGGCGCGAGGTATATGTCGGCTCCTGGCTGCCCGAGCCTATGGTGGGGCCGAACACGGAGCCTTTGGAACTCGCAGAGTCGTTGTCGTTCGCGTTCCTCCACTTGCTTGAGTCGCTGACTCCGGCCGAGCGAGTAGCGTTTCTAATGCACGATGTTTTCGATGCAAGCTACGGGGAAGTGGCTGAGGTTTTGGACACATCCAGCGCGAACGCACGTCAACTGGCGAGCCGCGCGCGGGAGCATCTCCGAGCACGGCGTCCTAGGGCGCGAGTGAAGCGCGAGAAACATCAGCAGTTGCTCTGGGCTTTCGTGCAGGCTTGTGCGGTAGGCGACGCCAGCGCGCTCTTTGGGTTGCTGAAGCAGGACGCGGTGCTGTACTCCGACGGAGGCGGTAAGGTCCAGGCGGCGATCAATCCGATTTACGGGGCGGATCGGATTGTCCGGTTTATCTTGGGGCTGCGGAAGAAGGGCATTGGGAACATTCGTGGATTTGCGGTTGAGGTGAACGGGACGCCGGGTGCCGCGCTGACGCGGGATAGCGCGCCCTATATGATCCACGCGATCGACGTCGAAGATGACCGGATTCGTGCGGTGTACTACGTGATGAATCCTGAGAAAATTCCCGAGCACGCTTTTCGACTGGCTGAAGATCAGCCTGCACAGGCGTGGCCGGACGATTTTGCCGCCCAACCCGCTACTGATGTTGGCTGACGCTTAACACATTCCCGTCCGGATCCTTGAACCACGCCACGCGTGCGATGCCGTCGGGCGCCGTCCAAACGCCCAGTTCATCCTGTTGCAGAAATGAGTAACGCTCAAACATTACGCCGTTCTGCTCCAGTTCTTTCACTTTCGCTCCGATGTCAGGGACCATCCACCCCAGAACCGTGTAAGGCGCGATCACCGGCTTCCCCACCAGCGACAATCGCACCGTCACGCCGTTCGAGTCGAATACGACCGCGAAGCCGTCCTCGGCCACAAAACGCAACCCGAGCACGTCGCGATAGAACGCCTTCGCGCGCGCTGCATCCGATATCGCCGCAAACGCCAACAATTTAGCCGAACCGAGCAGGGACATGACATCAGTATCCACTCTCGCGGGATTGTCGCAAGAGCGTGTTTACGCCATAATATATCTCGATTGCGACAGAGCGGCTTCCTCACTGCGTATGACCCTAAACCGGGCGTCTCGATCTCGACCCTAGCCTACGACTACCCCCGCGATTATTTCGTTGACGAACATTCTCATGGTTCCGATCAACTGATCCATGCCATACGCGGCGTGATGGAAGTATCGAGCGGCCAGAGTTCCTGGCTGATCCCGCCGCACTTCGCCATCTGGATTCCCGAGCGCATGCCGCACCGCATCCGGATGCGCGGCGCGGTTTCCATGCGAACCTTGTACCTGCGGAAAACCATTGCCCGTCGTATGCCGCGTCGATGCTCTGTGCTGCAAGTGAGCCCGCTGCTCCGGGAGTTGATCGTCGAAGCGGTACGCATCGCAGAGCTTCGTCACCGCAACACTGTGCATCGATCATTGCAGGCGCTCATCGTGTCGGAGATGGAAAGGGCCGTGCCCATCCCCAGCTTCGTCACTCTCCCCAAGGACCGCCGCGCGCAGGCCGTGGCCGAAGCCGTCATGTCGAATCGCGATGGTTCCGCCTCGCTCGCGATCCTCTCTGAATCCGCCGGGGCGAGCGTCCGCACCGTCGAGCGAGCCTTCCGCCGCGACACCGGCCTCAGCTTCGAATCCTGGCGGCGCCAGTTCCGGCTCATGAAAGCGATCGGTCTGCTGGTGGAGGGCCGTGCAGTGAAAGAAGTTGCGTTCGAGATCGGCTACCGCCAGCCGAGCGCCTTCGTCCAGATGTTCCGCGGCACCCTTGGCACAACTCCGAAAGCATGGATTTCCGCATTGCGTGCCGGCGGATAAGATACAATACGAGTTCCCCGATGCCGACGTCTGCCCGGGTCCGGGTTCGTTCGTACGCCAAAATCAATCTCGATTTGAGGGTGCTGAACAAGCGGCCCGACGGCTACCATGAGCTCCGAACCATTTTCCAAACCGTCTCGCTCGGCGACACTCTGGACCTCGAATACGCCCGGGGACGCACTCGAATCGAGGTCAAGTCCAACTTCAATATCCCTGGAAATATCATTGAAAAAGCGGCACATCTCGTGTTGGCTGCGGCCGGTAGAACGGGCCGCGTTGGGTTCGTTTTGCAAAAAAGCATTCCGCTCGGCGGCGGCCTCGGCGGAGGTTCGTCCAATGCCGCAGCCGTCCTGCTTGCGCTCCCACCCCTGATGGGAAAACGGCTGCCGCTGCCGAAACTCATCGAACTCGCGGCCGAACTTGGCAGCGATGTGCCGTTCTTCCTGCTTGGTGGCACCGCTCTCGGACTCGGCCGCGGCACCGAACTCTACCCGCTCCCCGACCATCCGTCCCGCCCGGCGCTGATCGTTTGCCCGGAAATTCACTCCTCAACAGCGGAAGCCTATGCCGCTCTGAGACGTGAACAATCGCCTGCACCCTCGCCCGAGATCCTGAACAATTTCCAGCAACTTGTTTGGACAGGTTCGCGGGCGCTCGAAAACGATTTCGAGGAGGTTGTCTTCCGCCTCCACCCTCAACTAAAATCGATTCAGAGGAAGCTGCTGCAATCAGGGGCCGCCGAAGCGCGGATGAGCGGGAGCGGGTCCTCGATCTTCGGAATCTTTGGGGATCGGGTGCAGCGCGACCGGGCCGCTGAAGCTTTCCGAATTGGATCAAGAAATTCGCCCCGGCTTCGTGTCTATCCTGTTACGATAGTAAGCCGCAGCCGATACCACGCACTCTGGCGAAGGCAGTTGGGGGCCTTCGGAAACTGGATGTTATGGCCGCCGCAAGACCGATACGCAAAATGAGATTCGAGCAAATGAAAATCTTCACCGGCAACGCCAATCCGGCGTTGGCGGCCAAGATTTGTGGCGCGTTGGGATGCACGTTGGGCGCGGCTTCGGTCGAGCCGTTTTCCGACGGCGAGATCCGGCTTCAGATCTTAGAGAACGTTCGCGGCGCCGACGTCTTCGTGGTGCAGCCTACCTGCACTCCCGTCGACCGCCACCTGATGGAAGTCCTGCTGATGATGGACGCTCTCAAGCGCGCTTCAGCGGAACGCATCACTGCGGTGCTACCCTATTATGGGTACGCGCGGCAGGATCGAAAAGATAAGCCGCGAATGCCCATCTCCGCCCGGTTGATTGCAAACCTGATTCAGACGGCCGGCGCGGATCGTGTGCTTACTTTGGACCTGCACGCGGCGCAGATTCAGGGATTCTTCGATATTCCCGTGGATCACCTGTTCTCGGCGCCTGTGATGCTCGAGTATTTCGATACCATCGGGCGCAGGGACATGACCATTGTTTCGCCCGACGCGGGTGGCGTCGAGCGCGCGCGCGCTTTCGCCAAGCATATGAACGCTCCGCTGGCGATCATCGATAAGCGCCGCACCGATGTGAACGTCGCGGAAGTGATGCATATCATCGGCGATGTGGACAGGCGTCATTGTTTGATTGTGGACGATTTGATCGATACAGCCGGAACGCTGGTGAAAGCCGCGGAAGCGCTGCTCAAGCATGGCGCTATTAGCGTCACTGCTTGCGCCACGCACGCCGTGCTTTCGGGGCCGGCGGTCGAGCGTATTGAAGAGTCTGCTATTCAGGAAGTCGTGGTAACCAACTCCATTCCCCTTGGCGAGGACGCCAAACGCTGCACCCGGATCAAAACTCTGTCGGTGGCGCCGCTGCTCGCAAGGGCCATTCAATCCATCCACGAGGACGGTTCGGTAAGCACGCTTTTCCTATAACGAATTTGAGAAAACAGGGCGGAGCGATCCTGAGTTTAGGAAACGGCTGCCCGCGGGAGTCATGAGATGAAGACGGATATTACAGTCAGCGCGGAGAAGCGCGACACACGTGGAAAGAACGAAGCGCGCCGCCTGCGCGTGCGCGGTCTGGCGCCCGCGGTGCTCTACGGCGCGGGGCAAGATGCCATCGCGGTTTCGGTGAACCCGAAAGAGGTCGGCAAGATCCTGCAGAGCAGCGCCGGACATAACACCATCTTTCAGCTCGCGATTCAGGGCGGGGAAGCCACCCCGGCCATGATCGTCGACTGGCAAAACGATCCCGTGAAAGACAACCTGCTGCACGTCGATTTGAAGCGCATCGATCTTACCCAGCGCATCCAGGTGAAGATCCGCGTGGCAACCACCGGCGAGCCCAAAGGAGTAAAGATCCAGGGTGGCTTGCTCGAAATCATCGGCCGCGAGATCGAGATTGAGTGTTTGCCCGACGAGATTCCCGAATCGTTCACCGTGGACGTGAGCGAATTGATGATCGGCCAGAATCTGCGCTCAAGCGACATCCCCCTTACCGGATCGATGCGGTTAATCAGTGCTCCCGAGCTAGTGATCGCGCACTGCGTCGCGTTAAAGGCCGAAGAAGCTCCGGCGGCCGAAGCGGGAGCCGAAGGAGCAGCGGCAGCGGCGCCTGCCGAGCCCGAAGTCATCAAGAAAGGCAAGAAAGAGGAGGAAGGCGAGGCCGAGCCCGAGAAAAAGAAGAAAGGTTGAGGAAGGCGCGCGGCCGCGTAGCCAGGTTCCCCGATTGGCATGGGCGACTACGACAAGTTGGTGGTCGGTCTCGGCAATCCGGGCGAGGAATACGAACACACGGCGCACAACCTCGGTTTTTTGGTAATCGATCGCTTGGCGGCACGCAGCGGACTTCAGGTCAAGCGCAAGGATTGCCGGGCGTTTGTGGGTCATGGAAAGATCGGTGGGCAGCGAACGTTGCTCGCCAAGCCGCAGACGTTCATGAATGTTAGCGGCGAGTCGGTGAAGGGTTTGTTGGTCAAGCACGAGATTGCGCCGGAGGATCTCATCCTCGTTTATGACGAGTTGGATCTGCCCTGGCGCGCGTTGCGCATCCGTCCGGACGGCTCGGCCGCCGGGCATCGCGGAGTCGGTTCGGTGATCCGCGAGATCGGAACGCAGAATTTTCCCCGGGTTCGCCTGGGGATTCACGGCGGTCAGCGGAATAAGGACGCTGTGGGAATTGTGCTCGCGCAGTTGAAGCGGGCGCAGAGAGAGGAATTGGACGAGCTGGTGGATTACGCGTCCCAGGCTGTCGAGTCCATAATCGCTGAAGGCGTCGAAAAGTCCATGACGAAATTCAATCGTCGCGCCCCAGGCTCAAACGAGGAAGAATGACGAGGATCTACGAAGAGTTGTTTATCATCCGGCCGGATGAGCCGGAAGAACAGATCGATCAGTTGATCGAACAGTTGACGGCTTTGATCGCCAACCACGGCGGCAATGTGGATAAGTCCGAAAAGTGGGGCGTTCGCAAGCTGGCCTATCGCGTGGACAAGCGCAGCGAAGGGTTCTACGTGCTGCTCCAGTTCACCGCGCAACCGGAAACAGTGCATGAGCTCGAGCGCCGCCTGCGCGTGTCCGATCAGGTGATCAAATTCCTGACCGTGCGCGTGGACGAAAAGATGAAGAAGGTGGAGAAGCGCCGCAAGGATCGCGAGAAGCGTGCCGCGCGTCGTCCGGCTCCCCCGGCTGCGCCTCCCAGCATGCCAACCGGTGAACATGCCCCTGGCGAACCCACAGGACCTCGACCTGGAGCGCCTCTCCCGGGTGTTCCCGCCGCCGCTGCCCCTGTCCCGGTCCCCGCCGGAGCCCCCGCCACGAAGGAGAAGGAATAAGCCATGCCCGAACAAAGAGGCGGACGTCCCATCAGCGGTTCCATGCGCCCCACCGGCGGCGACAAGGCGATCGCGACCAAGAAGCAATACTTCCGGCGCAAGAAGGTTTGCCGGTTCTGCGTGGAGAAGATCGACGACATCAACTACAAAGATGTGCGGCTGCTCTCATCTTTCATTTCCGAGCGCGGCAAGATCGTGCCCCGGCGCATCTCCGGAGTCTGCACTCCGCATCAGAGACGGCTCGCGCAGGCTATCAAGCAGGCGCGCAACATCGCGCTGATCCCATTCGCGACGGCGATCTAAAGGAGCTTTTATGGATGTGATTTTGAAAGAGGATGTCGACAAGCTTGGCTCGCGCGGCGATCTGGTGAAGGTGGCGAACGGGTATGCTCGCAATTTTCTGCTGCCCAAGCAGTTGGCCGTGGCCGCCACCGATTCCAACAAGAAGATCATCGAGCAGGAGCGCCAGGCGCATCTGCGCAAGGAAGCCAAACTGGCGACTGAAGCCGGCGAGCTCGGCAAACTGCTCTCCAGCGTGAGCATTACCATTTCGCAAAAAGCCGGTGAGAACGATCAGCTATTCGGCTCGGTTACCTCCAAGGACATCGCCGAGGCGCTCGAGAAGCAGGGCTACACCATCGAGCGTAGAAAGATCGTGCTGGATGAGCCGATCAAATCGCTCGGCGAATTCAAGATTCCTCTGCGCCTGCATCGCGACGTCAGCGCTGAGATTACGCTCAACGTCGTCAAGGAAGCAGAATAGTTCGAACCGACCTAATTCTCGAACCTCAGCAGTATGGCGCCACCGCGGCGTACACGCTGCTCGAATCCGCTTCGCACGGCTACATTGGCGTCGACCGGCGATTCCTGCACGCGCTGCTCGATTCGCTCAATCGAGCGCTGCCGGACTTGGTGCGCTTCGCCGCGGAGGATCATTCCGAGAGCCCGGTCGACCTGGACCTGGTTCTGCTCGATATTTTCCGCTCCCTTCGTACGCCCGAGGCTTTGCCGTTCCTGGTGGAGCTGGTCCGGCGCGATCCCGGCAACGTCGACGACGAATTGATCGAGGCCTTCGTCGAGCTGGGGGCGCACGCGGTGGATCCGCTGCTCGCGTTGTTGGATGAACTTGGCGACGAGCCGCCGGGCGATGTGTCGTTTCTGCTCGCTTCTCTGCACGTCCGCGATCCACGAATCCTAGATGCTTTGATTCGCCGGTTGGACCACGAACCGTGGGACGGAGCGCTCGCGCTCGAGATCTATGGCGATCCGGCCGCGCTTCCCGCGCTCCAGGCCGCACGCGAGAACGTCCTGCCAGGAGATGAGAGGACACAGGGTTACATCGATTCCGCGATCGGCTTTCTCTCCATGGATCGTTCGGATATTGGCGAGGCTGAGCGCGAGTCCTACGACATTTGGAGCCGGTACCCGGAGGAGACCTCCCCCGAGTTCGAATCTCTCAGCGAGGATGCGATGCTGGCGATGCTCGCTCACCCCTCGGCCAAAGTGCGCGCCCAAGCCGCCGCGAGTTTCCACGAAGAGATTCCGCAAGAAATCCGGGCGAAACTGCTTGAGCTCGCCAAGAACGATCCGGATATGCAAGTTCGCCGCGCGTCGTGGGAAGCGCTGAGCGATCTGGTGGATGAGCCCGGCGTCAAACGCGCTATGCTGGCCGTGATCGCCGATCCTCAGGCATCGCTCGAAGAAAAATCGGGTGCGACCATCGCGCTGGCGCAGCAGCCGGACGCCCCAGCCGTCTACGAGTCGATCGAGAAGCTCTACCAGAACCCGGAGACCCGAGCGGCGGCGCTGAAGGCGATGGCGCGCTCCATGGATCGAAGTTTCGCGGCTTACCCGCCGAAGCACCTGGACGATCCGGATCCCGAGGTTCAGAACCAGGCAATCTGGGCGGTTGGATATCTCGGGCTGGGCGACGAGTCGGGACGGCTGGAACAATTCTTCAAAGACCCGAAACATCGCACCTCGGCTTTGTTTGCCTATGCTCTCGCCGTTCCGGGCGAGACCTCGCGCGCGCACGTTCAGCCATTGCTCAAGAAGATCGAGCGGGTCGCGGGTGAACTCGACTCTGATGAAGAAGAATTGGTGCGTATCGCGCTGGACCAGCGCCTGATGCTGCGCGGCCACAAGCCGATTTTCTTCCCCGATGATTCTGAAGAGGTTCAAGAGGACGCAGCACCTACGCCGCCGCCCACACCTGCCTTGAAGGCTGGCCGCAACGATCCCTGTCCGTGCGGCAGCGGCAAGAAATACAAGAAGTGCTGCGGGGCGTGAGTTTGTGCTTCGGAGTTGATGCGATCGCTGGAATCAAGCCGCGCTGCGTAGAGTCGGTCTTCTACGCTTTACGCAGCGGTAGCTTGGCGGACGATCTCTTCGGCTTTGCGCCAGTCTTCGCTGGCTGTACCTTCGGGGCGCCCGGCGTTTTCCCACAGCAGCGCCGCAATCGAGCGGATGCAATCTTCATGAGCCCGCTCGATCTCGGTCGGCTTCAGCGTGCCCGGAAGCAGCTGCTGCGCCCATTCATCGCGGCGCAAGTTGTGTTGGACGTGCGCACGCTCGAGCTCCAATAATGCCGCTTCGAGCGCGCGTGGATCGGCGTTCGATCGCTCAGTAAGCGCCTGAACCTGCTGCGCTTTCTTAGCGAACTCGGCGAATGCCTCCCTATATAGTTGTTCCGCCTGTCGTATGCGCTCCATGTAGCATTAGACGAAACTACTAGGCAAAAGGTTCGGAAATGTCTTAGGTCGAAACGCTGCGCGCCGGCTAGAATTAAAACGTTCTAATTGTAGAAGTTCGCGAACATCTTGTTCTTCAGGCGGAAGTCGGCGTCTTTGGATGTGGTGTCCACTTCCACGCGATCGAAATGCACGTCCACGCCATGCTGCTGTCCTGCCGCTTTCACCTGCATGCTCTTTGGATACCAAGCTTGACCGACTAGAATGTAGTCACTATAGGCGATGACAACCGAACCCATTCCGGTCTCGGTTGCGATCTTCACGCGCACGGGGCGCGAGTCAGAATCAAGACCGATGGAGATCTTGCTGGTGGCTCCTTCGGCGGTAAAGGCGAATTCCGCGGCGGATGCTGGATCGGCTTCGATGGCAACCATCTTGAATTGCTTTGGATCCAGCCGGGCGAGAAACGCGGCGAGTTGATTGTCGCGAATCATGCCGAACGCCGCGGGCAATTCGAGGGCGTCTTCTCCCTTGAGACTCTTGCTGGTGGCGATGTCGTCGCCGGTGAAGAGCACTTCATGTTCAATGGAGCCGGTCTTCACCTGGACCAGCGCATGATTGGTTCGCGTGCGCAGCCGCATGGACCAACGGATGTTTCTTCCATCGCTGATCAGCGTGGTTGCGTTACCGGTAGCTTGCAGGGCCGACAGTGGAGCGAGGTTGGCCTCGCCGCCCAACGCACTGATCATCTTCTCGTAAAGCTCGGCGCCCATCTTTTCCAAGGTCTCGCGCGTGGGCGTGAGGGTCGCGGAAACGGCCGTCACCTTGTCCGCCTCCACCTTGATCGAGTTCTGATGGCTGACGTAACCGTCGCGCGAAAGGTCCACGGTGTAACTTCCGGGCTCCAGGCCGAAAAGCTCCACCGATCCGGCCGTGGTCGCGGCGCGCCGGACTCCGTTCAGTGCAACGTCGCATTCGGCGGGTGCGCAACTGACGTGGACGCCACCCATCGGCGGCGGCTTGGGCGGCGCGGGCGGCGGGGGAGGCAAAGGCTTGGCCTTGACCTCAATGAGTTCGATGATGTCCTCGGTGGCGCCGATGGCCTTTAGGCGCGCGATGGTTTCCGGAGTCATCGAAAAATCTACGCCGCGGTTCTGGATCGCTTCCTTGCGGCGTTTGAGCGGAATCGCATCCTGACCGATGACTCGGATTACTTGATCGAGCGTGAAAGGAGCTCCGCTCAGAAAGGAATCGGCCGGTTTTGAATGCGAGACGCGGGATACGGTCTGCGCATGGAGCGCGAGAGTTGCCAGCGCGGGAACAATCAGCCAACAGAATATGCTTCGTTTCATGACGCCTACTTCACCGCCGCTTCAGCGTCCTGCGCGGCGCGGATCTTCTTTTTCCACGCGCGGGCCTCGGCGCTGGCGGGGCTCTGGGTAAGGACCTCGTCCACCAGGCGCATGGCTTGAGCGTATTGGCCAGCCTCCCAGAGCGGTCGGACCTGGCTGCGCAACACTTGGTCGGCGTCGAACTGCTGGGTGGGTTCCGCGGCCGGTGGCTCGGTGGGATGCGCCGGCGCGGCTTCAAACGCGGTGGGCTTCTGGTGGTCGGGAACGGATGCGGGTTGCGGCGATGGTGCCGGGGTTTGGCTCGCGGTAGTTGCCGCTTGCGCGGTGCCTTGATGCACTGGGCTCGGCGCGCCTTGATTCTGGCGAACTACGATGACCCCGACCATCGAGAGCGCCATCGCGGCGCCGACCGCGAACGTCACCAAGCGCCGGCTCTTTTGTTTTTTCGGCTTGGGGGGAGGCGCGGCCGGAGGTTGCCACAACGCCGTCCCAGCCACACGGGTTGGCGGCGCTGCCATCGCGTGTGCCGTGACCGGATTCTGAGGAGGCACGGCTGCGGTAGGCGGCGAAATCACGGTTTGCGGAACCGCCGATGTAGTCGTGATGGGCGGCGGCGCGAATGCGGTCTCGGCGAAAACGGGTTCGGGTTCCGGCGCCGGCGGTGAAGAAACGGGTTCGCCAAGGGAAGCTGGGACGGGAATAGCGAACAGTGTTTCGGCCAAAATCGGAGGCTGGCTCACGGCCGGCTCAACCGGCGAAGCGAACGTGGGTTCGGGGGCAGCTTGGGAAGCCACCGGCGCGGTGTCCACCGGTGCCACAACTTCCGGGACGGGATTCGGCAGCGCCTCGACGACCGGTGCGATCGGTGGGGCCGGAGGCTCACGGCGTAGATGCTGCGCCAGAACATATAGATTGGCCGCCAACTCGTCGGCGGTCTGAATCCGATCCTTGGGGTCTTTTTTCAACGCGCGGGCCACGATCTCTTCGAGCTCGGAAGGGATTTGCGGATTCCACTTCCGCAACAGTTCGGGCTCCGAGTGAACGATCTCGCGCGGCAGCAAACCGGCGGGCGCCTGGAAGGGATACTGCCCGCGCACAGCTTCATACAATATGACGCCGACCGCGAAAATGTCGGACCGGCCATCGAACGGCTGGCCGAGGATTTGTTCCGGCGCGAGATAGTTGGGCAGCAGGCCATTCAGGCGAACTCCGGACGACAGCAGCAGCGTCTGCCAGGTGCCGGTGCCAAAGTCCAGAACGGCGGCGTTCCGCGCATCAGTCACAAAGATATTGCCGGGCTTGATGTTGCCATGGGCGATGCCCTGTGAGTGCGCGCAAGCCAGCCCTTCGCAAACCTGTGCCAGCAGTGCCAGTTTTTCGCCAATCGCCAGGGTCTGGGTGGCCAGAAAATGCGAGAGCGAACTCCCCACCAGCAGCTCGGTCGCGATGTAGGCGCCGCCTTCCAACTCGCCGACGTCGTGCACTTTGGCGATATGGCGATGGGAAAGCTCCCAGGCGGTGGCGAGGTCGCGATAGAGCTGGTCCTTTGCTGGATCGCTCAGCGCTGCCAGCGGACTCAGTATCTTGAGCGCGTAATCCCGCTTGCGAAACGGGTCACGCACGCGGCAGGTCACGCCCGCCGGGCTTCGGCCGATCTCCTCGGCTACCTGGTACTTGCCAATGGTCTTCATAGATGCGCCGTCAGGCTCCGTGGGTACTATCTGTATCATCGGTGGGCCGGAGGGAATGCTTCAGTCGGACCCACTAGGGCTAATGGTTTTTCTAAGCGGGCCTTAGGCGGTTGCCGTAGACCGTTAACTTTAACGGGGGTGAGGTACACTACGTCTCAATATGCTCATTCGAAAGACCCTGGGTTTGCTCGCGCTGTCAGCCGCCGTGTGCCTGGCGCAGCCGATCGTGCTCAAAACGGCAACGATGCTGGATGGCCGCGGGCACATTCTACGGAATCAGGAGATTGTGATCGAGGGCCATCGCATCGCTCGGGTGGCGGATGCACGGGACGCCGCTACCTACGATCTGAGCGGGCTGACCGTGATGCCCGGCTGGATCGACACGCACGTTCATCTCGGCTATCACTTCAACGCCGAGGGCCGCTATGACGATGGCGGGCGCGGGAGCAAGGAGACGCCGCAGCAAATCGCGCTGCGAGCCGAGGCGAATGCGTATGCGACGCTGCGGGGAGGGTTCACCACGGTCCAGTGTCTGGGGCAGGAGATCGACGGCGATCTGCGGGGGCTCATCAATGCTGGCCTGCTGCCTGGGCCACGAATTCTGACGTCGCTGCGCGCGGTGACTGAGAACACCGGCACGCCCGATCAGATTCGCGCGTACGTTCGAAAGATGAAGGCCGACGGCGCGGATGTGATCAAGCTTTTCGCGACGGCCAGCATTCGAGACGGGGGGAAGCAAACGATGACCGACGAGCAGGTGCAGGCCACTTGCAGCGAGGCGCGGTCGTTAGGGCTGCGTGCGGTGGTGCATGCTCATGCTCCTGGCGGCGCGCGGGCGGCGGTGATGGCGGGATGCACGTCGATCGAGCATGGCGCGTTCCTGGACGACGCAACGCTGCAACTGATTGCCGATCACGGGTTGTATTTCGATCCGAATTTTCTGGTGCTGCACAATTACTTGGACAACAAGCCGAAGTTTCTGGGCATCGGCAACTACACCGAAGAGGGCTTTGCGTACATGGAGAAGGGAATCCCGATGATGACGACAGTGTTGAAGAAAGCCACGGCGCATCATTTGAAGATCACCTTCGGCACCGATGCGGTGGCGGGCGCGCATGGACGCAACGCCGAGGAGTTCATTTATCGAGTGCGCGACGGCGGGCAGGCGCCGATGGACGCCATCGTGAGCGCGACGTCGATGGCGGCGGAATCGCTGCGGCTGCAAGACCAGATCGGGACCATCGCGCCGGGGATGCAGGCTGATCTGGTCGCGGTGCGCGGAAATCCGCTGGACGATATCACGGCCGTGCGCAACGTCGTGTTCGTGATGAAGGGCGGCCAGGTGTTCCGTAATGAAGTGCGGAAGTAGCGACTAGCGCTTCGCCACGTGACCGCGTCCATCGCGCATTTCGTTGCCGTGGAAATTGGAAACGTGGTCGAGGTGATTCTCAGGCCTGGGCTTCTCACCGCGTGCAGGATTGGGTCCCTTGTAGCCGTGCGCGGGATGGAAATGGTTATTCACGTGGCCGCGGAAGTCGGCGTGGCCGTGAAACCAAGGGCCCGCGCCGATGAAAATGCCACCGGTAAACCACTCGGGTCCGTAGTAGCCGTAGGGGGCGCAAGCGTAAGGGGGAGTGTCGTAGTAGCCGTAAGGACAGTCGGGAGCCGGTCCGACTTCGACGGCGACCTGCGCCAGTGCGGGCGGCGCTGCGACTGTCAGTGCGAATCCGATTCCGGCCGCCAGCAAAACCAGTGTGAAAACACGCATAAAATCACCTCGCACTAGGTTAGAGTTCGTGAGCGGGGCCGTGTTTCAGGTGACAGGAGTGACAGCCGGATGGGAGATAGCGAGAGAGCTGCGGTAAACTAGGGGAGTTGTTCCATCCTCCGGGCGCGTAGCTCAGTTGGTTAGAGCGCCTGCTTCACACGCAGGAGGTCACAGGTTCGAGTCCTGTCGCGCCCACCATGAATAAAATTGTCCGGCCCATTCGGGGCGCTCTCAGACTGCCCGTCGCTGAGTTGATCCATGCCTTATTAGCTCAAGGCTTTCGAAACTCGTCGCCAAGCGCCGCGACGGCACATTCGCGATTGGGCTCTCTTTCTAAGAACCCGCCGGTAGCGCTTTCGACCATCCGGCAATCGCCTGACACAACAACCCGACTCCAATTGCGGTCAAGCCGACGTACACGTACAAAGCAAAACGAGGCGCATGCAGCCGTCTGTTCAGTCTTCTCCCCACCAGAGTCGCGATCACGACGCCGGGCAGCGATACGAGGTAGAAGTGATTGACTGCCGGCGTCCACAATCCGGCGAAAGAATATCCCGCCATGCCGGCCACGCTGGCAGGTAGAAAATAGCCCTGCAGCGTCGCGCGGAAGCGCTGCGGCGGCCAGCGTCGAAGAGCGCCATAAATTGCCAGTGGCGGACCGTTCATTCCGTAAGCGCCTCCGAGAACGCCGGCCTGAAATCCGAACAACCACGCAAACCGGTCGTCCGCCAACTCACGCGGGTGACGGCTGGCCATAGAGTAGACGGAGAACGCGATAATAACTAACCCGAGGATCGTCTTAACGGCAGGTTCCGGTACGGTTTTCAGCAACAGCAAGCCTAACGGAATGCCTAACAATGTCGAAAGGACCAACCATCCGGCATCCCGCAGGTGCACGAGCCGCCAGTCTTGAAGAAGGATAAGTAATGCGATGGTGATGGAAACGAGCACCGCCAAGGGAGCCGCTATTTCCACGGGCATCAGCAATGCAAGCAAGGGGACTGCAATGAGAGCTTCGCCGAAACCGAAAGCGGAACGAATCAGTGTAGCGATGAACAGGATCAGAATGATGGGAAGAGCGGTCCAATCCGTCACGCTGCTATCGAGCATACCTCAAGGGTTCCAGCCTGCCTCGCGCATCTTTTGCGAGCTTCACGCCCACTCCTGCGCGTCCAGCAACGGTCGGCGATGGCCGTGAGTGCGCGTCGTTCGACGGCAAATGCATTCCAGGGCAAGCGGAGTCAACGAAGCGTCAGCGAAAGCCAAAGAACTTCGATCGCAATGCGGCCTCGTACTCCTTTTTTGCCGCCTTCGCTTTCTTGCGAAACTCCTCTTCCCGGAAGTGGGCGCCCTCCCAGCGGTCAATCTCGGCGACGGAATGATTCACCGAGGCAAGGGCTTCTTCTTCGCGGATAGCAGCTCTCCATTCATCGACCGCCGCTTTGTAGGCGGCCTGCATACGGTCGAGTTCTGCCTCTTGATTTTCTAGTGCCACAATAACCTCCGAGTCACGACTCCATCACCGGCGAGCGGATGGGTTGGGCGAGTCCACCGCCCTGGTCGAAGTTTCAACCGCGCAGAAGGCCGAGGTTACGCCAGTCTCGACCGCAGCAGTTCGTTCACCGCCGCGGGATTCGCCTGGCCCTTGCTCGCCTTCATCACTTGGCCGACCAGGAAGCCCAGCACTGTTGTCTTCCCGGATTTATACTGCTCCACCTGCTTAGGATTGTTTGCGATTACTTCGTCGACGATCTTGCCGAGCGCGCCCGTGTCGCTGATCTGGCGCAGACCTTCGCGCTCGATGATGGTGGAAGCGGAATCGCCGGTCTCGATCATCTTGGCGAAAATGTCCTTGGCCAGTTTGCCGCTGATGTCACCTTTGGCGATCAGGCCGACCAGCTCGCCGAGGCGCTCAGCGGTAACCGGAGCTTCGGAAATATCGCGGCCCTTCAGCGCGCCCGCGAGATCGCCGGTTACCCAGTTCGCCGCCATGCGCGGGTCGCCCGCCGTCTCGGCTACTTTTTCGAAGTACTCACCCATGGCGCGATCGGCCGTGAGCACGCGCGCATCGTACTCGCGTAAGCCGTAGCTCTCGACGAAGCGGCGCCGCTTATCGGCCGGAAGTTCGGGCATCGCCGACTGGATTCCTTGGCGCCAGTCATTGCTAACGCGCAAGGGAACCAAGTCCGGTTCAGGAAAATAACGGTAGTCGTGCGCGTGCTCCTTGCTGCGCATGCCGACCGTTTCGCCGGTCGCAACATTGTAGAGGCGGGTCTCCTGCTCGATCCTCCCGCCGCTCTCGAGCACGGCCACCTGGCGCGCGATCTCGTAATCCAGTGCCATCTTCGCGAAGCGGAACGAATTTAGGTTTTTGACCTCCGCCTTGGTCCCGAACTCTGGGGCGCCTTTCAAACGCACCGAGACGTTGGCATCGCAGCGCAGTTGCCCCTTTTCCATGTCGCACTCGGAAACGGCGACGTACTGCATCACCTGCTTCAACTCCGTCAGATACTCGTGGGCTTCGTCGGAAGAGCGCAGATCGGGCTCGCTCACGATCTCGATCAGCGGGGTTCCGCTGCGATTCAGGTCCACGTACGTGTAGCGATCGGAATCCTTGAATCCGTCGTGAATGCTTTTGCCGGCGTCGTCTTCGAGATGAATCCGCGTGACGCCGATACGCTTCACGGCGCCATCCACGGCGATCTCGAGCCACCCGTGCTCGGCCAGCGGCTGATCGTACTGCGAGATTTGATAGCCCTTAGGAAGGTCCGGGTAGAAATAATTTTTGCGCGCAAATCGGGAGAACGGATTCACGCGGCAGTGCATAGCGATCGCGGCGCGTATCGCCATTTCGACGACTTCGCGATTCAGAACCGGTAGCGCGCCCGGCAGTCCCAAGCACACCGGGCACACATTAGTGTTTGGCGGCGCGCCGAATCCGGTGGGACAGCCGCAGAATATCTTGGTCCGCGTGTTGAGCTGAACGTGAACTTCGAGTCCGATTACCGGTTCGTACTTTGCGATTTCTTGGGGCGTGGCAAGGACCGCGGAAATGGAAGCCATAGTTCGATTGTTGCTCATTATATGATGGCAATGGTGCCACTATGCGTCTTCGATGTGCGCTCGTTCTGGTCTGCGCGCTCGCCTGTCCAGCGCAGAAAATGCCTCCCTTGAACCATCCCGATGACGTCACGCCGGGCGAGGACGTTCGCCTGCCCAACGGGAAATTGCAGCGCGATGAAATGCTGAAGGCCGATCTTCAGAAATCGTTGGACGACGCGCGCGAGCTTTCTCGCCTGGCCGAGGACTTGAAAGTGGATCTGGAGAAAAACGACCGCTACGTTCTGTCCATTGCGACGCTCAAAAAAACCGAGGAAATCGAGAAGCTTGCCAAGCGTATTCACGACCGTCTGAAGCATTGATTGTGCTACGCTGGAGCGTCAAGCCCGCATGGCCGCGACACGCGAGAAATCCCAGTTAATGAGCGCTTCCGAGATCGACCGCACGCTGGTGCGGTTGGCTCACGAAATCCTCGAGAAGACCGAGGAGTTGAACCGGCTCGCGTTTATCGGAATCCGGCGGCGCGGCGTTCCCATGGCTCAGCGGCTGGCGGAAAAAATCAAAACGCTGGAGGGCCTGGCGATTCCGGTGGGTTTTCTGGATATCAATCTGTATCGCGACGATCTTTCGACGGTCTCCGAGAAGCCAGTGCACAGCGCCACCGATATCAACTTTCCCATCACGGGCAAAGACATCATCTTGATGGATGACGTGCTGTACACTGGCCGCACGATCCGCGCCGCGCTGGATGCGCTCTTCGACAAGGGCCGGCCCGGTCGTGTGCAGTTGCTGGTTCTGATCGATCGGGGCTGGCGTGAACTGCCCATCGAAGCCCGCTACGTCGGCCGCATGGTGCAGACCGGAGCCAACGAAATCATCGAAGTGAAATTTCAGGAAGTGGACCAGATGGAAAAAGTTCTGCTGGTCGAAAAAGCATAAGCATCCATGCCGGGTGGACTGCTCGGAATCGAACCGCTGGATCGCGCCGAGATGGAGGCGATTCTTGAGCGGGCGAGACATTTCCAGCGCCAGCAGATGGAAGGGCGGAAGTCGGAACAGCTGCGCGGCCGGATGCTGGTGAATCTTTTCTTCGAGTCTTCCACGCGCACGCGCACCAGTTTCGAAATCGCGGCCAAGCGCCTGGGGGCCGACGCGATTTCGATCACGGCGTCCGGATCGAGCGTGGATAAAGGCGAGTCGCTGGTGGACACGTTGAACACGCTGGGAGCGATGCGGCCGGATGCCATTGTGATGCGTCATTCCGCTTCGGGGGCTCCGCACTTTCTCGCGCGCTACCTGCCTACGCCCATCATCAACGCGGGCGACGGCACACACGAGCATCCCACGCAGGCGCTGTTGGACGCGCGAACTATTTTGGATCGCCGCTCGACACTGGAAGGCCTGTGCGTGGCGATCATCGGCGATATCGCACATAGCCGCGTCGCGCGGTCGAACATGTATCTGCTGTCGAAATTCGGCGCGCGCATCGTGCTGTGCGGACCGGCTTCGCTGCTGCCTGTTCAACTCGCGAATATAACGGCTGGAGTCACGCTGACGCACGATATCCGCGAGGCGATCCGCGACGCCGATGTGATCATGATGCTGCGCGTGCAGCTGGAGCGCCAGCACGAAGCGGCATTTTCGGCCAGCGAGTATTTTCGATTCTACGGGCTTCGGCTGGAGCATCTGGAACTCGCCAAACCGGATGTCATGGTGATGCATCCGGGGCCGATCAACCGCGGCCGCGAGATTTCATCCGAAGTCGCCGACTCGCAGCGGTCGGTGATTCTGAATCAGGTGGAGAACGGCATCGCGGTGCGCATGGCGGTGCTGGAAAGAATCCTGAGCAACTAAATGCGCAAGCTGATCATCCGCAACGGGCGCGTAATCGATCCGGCGAACAAGCTGGACGCGATTGCCGACGTGCTGATCGAAGAAGACAAGATCGCAGCCGTCGGAGAGAAGCTGCAAGTCACGGGTGCCGAGCGCCTGGATGCGACCGGGCTGGTGGTGGCGCCGGGGTTCATCGACATGCACGCGCACCTGCGCGAGCCCGGCTTCGAATATGCCGAGACCATCGAGTCGGGGTCGCGCGCCGCGGCCGCGGGCGGATTTACCACCATTTGCTGCATGCCGAACACCTCGCCGGTGAACGACAACGCCACAGTCACCAGCTACATCGTGGACCGCGCGGCCCGCCATGCCATTGTCCACGTGCTCCCGATCGGCGCCATCACGAAAGGAAGCGCGGGCGAGGAGCTTGCGGCCATCGGATCGATGAAGGAGGCCGGGATAGTCGCGATTTCTGACGACGGCCGTCCGGTGATGAACGCGCGCGTGATGCGCCGCGCCATGGAGACCGCGCGATCGTTCGGGCTGCCGGTGATCGACCACTGCGAGGATCTGCATCTGAGCGCGGGCGGCGACATGCACGAGGGTCTCGAAAGCGTGCGTCTGGGCCTGCGCGGAATCCCGGGCGCGTCGGAAGACGTTATGGTGGCGCGCGATATTCTGCTGGCCGAGCTCACCGGCGCGCGCTTCCACGTGGCGCACATTTCTTCGCGCTATTCAGTGGATATGGTCGCCTTCGCCAAGGCGCGCGGCATCGCGGTCACGTGCGAAGCCACGCCACATCATTTCACTTTGGCGGATGCCGACATGCCGCCGTACGACAGCAATTACAAGATGAAGCCGCCGCTGCGGTCGGGCTGCGACGCCGGCGCAGTGACGCAGGGCATCGTGAACGGCACGGTGGACGCCATCGCAACCGATCACGCACCGCACGCCGGCAGCGAAAAAATGCAGGAGTTCGAGAAGTGCCCATTCGGCATCATCGGATTTGAAACTGCCCTTGGACTGGCGCTGGAGCGGCTGGTGCATCCCGGCAAAATCACACTCGGGCGCATGGTGGAGCTGTTCACGCTCGGTCCTGCACGCGTGCTGAATCTGGCCTCCGGAAGGCTTTCGCCGGGTGCGCCCGCCGACGTTACTATTCTGAATCTCGAGCGCGCCTGGACCTATGACGTCAACAAGTCCGCATCCAAGAGCCGCAACTCACCGTTCCATGGACGGAGCTTCCGCGGCGGCCCGGTTGCCACCGTTGTAAGTGGCCGTGTCGTCTGGCGAGCTGAAACTTAGATACAGTACAAGTAGTTGAACCCGTCCTTTCGGAACCGCCAGATCGAAGGCCCTGTACGCCGAGTCGGCTGCATCTCGCTCGTCGTTGCCGCCGTGGTGATCTTCATTGCCGCGCGCGTCATTTCTTCCTGGACCATCGACTACGAGTGGTGGCGCGAAATGGGCCAGCTTCGCACCTGGTTCAGCATGCTGGCCTACGGGATCATTCCGGTGAGCGCCGCGACGCTGATCGCATTCCTGATTTTCTGGATCGCCCACGCCCGCGCGCTGAAGCACGCCGGGACGCGGCTCAACGAACATCGCTTATACGCGCTGCTCTCCACGCTGGCGATTCTGCTGATCGCTCTGATGCTCTCCGCGGCCACGCTCGACACCTGGACCGTGGTGCGTTACTTCGGCGGTAAAAACCTGGGTGGGGCGGCTGCGTCCTGGCACGACCCTGTTTTCAACAATGCGCTGTCGTTCTATCTTTTCGAGATCCCGTTTTATTCTGATCTGCTTGGCCTGGTGCTGGGGATTATCGTAATCGCGAGTCTGATCCATTGGCTGGCGGTGCGCGGCTGGCAGATTCGGGCGACGGTAGGCGATTGGAGCCGGGTACAGGAAATCAACTTTTCGGGCCTCGGCCTTTCCGCCGCGCTCGAATCGACATTCCTGCGCGGCATGGGCGCGATTTTCCTGATCGCGCTGGCAGTGCGCTTCTATCTCGGGCGCTACAGCATGCTGCTCGACCAGCACGGCAGCTTCATGACCGGGATCGATTACACCGATCAGAACATCGCGCTGCCGCTGCAGTGGGTGCTGATTGGAACTTGCATTCTTTCGGCCGCCGCCGTGGTCGCGGGCAAGTGGCGCATCGCGCTGATCGTGGTGGTTGGATTCCTGGTGCGTAGTATCGCCCCGCCCATCGTCGTCGCCACGTATGTGCGTCCCAACGAAATTTCCATCGAGCGGCCGTTCATCGAGCGGCACATCGCCGCCACGCGCTCGGCCTTCGGAATCGATCGGCGCACGGACGAGATCGAGTTCGCCGCGCAACCGGAAGAGAAAATCGACTTCGCGCAGCACAAGCCGCTGCTGGACAACGTGCGGCTCTGGGACTGGCAAGCTTTCCACGACGCCATCACTCAGCTCCAGCCGTACCGTCCCTACATCTACTCCGACACGGATGTGGATCGGTACACGATCCAAGGAAATCTGCGGCAGATGATGATCTCGCCGCGCGAGATCGATCTCACGCAGTTGGGCGATGCGCGCTCCACCTGGATCAATCCGCACTTCATCTACACGCACGGCTACGGCGTGGTGATGGCGGAGGCGAATCAAGTGTCCGAAAATGGGCTTCCGGTTCTGATGGTGAAGGACGCGCCGCCGGTAATCAGCGAGCCCGGCCTGAAACTCACGCGGCCTGAGCTGTATTACGGCGAAAACGTCCAGGATCCCGTCTTCGTGCATACCGCGCAGGCCGAATTCGATTACCCGGCGGGCGAGCACAACGTCGAGAATCACTACGACGGCAAGGGCGGCTTCCCGATCTCCTCGCTATCCACACGCCTGGCCGCGGCAATTTCGGGCAGCGACTGGAACATCCTGCTCACCAGCTATCTCACGGCCGACAGCCGCATGATGATCCGTCGCAACGTCACGCAGCGCGTCAGCACGCTGGCGAATTTTCTAGTCTGGGATTCGGACCCATACATCGTCCTGACCGACACCGGGCGCCTGGTCTGGATCATCGACGGCTACATGACGTCGCGTGTGCATCCCTACGCAGCCAGCGTAGAGCTGCGGGACGTCGGCCCAGTGAACTACATCCGCAACTCGGTGAAGGCCACCGTCGACGCCTATGACGGCACGGTGCATCTATACGTCTTCGATCCCGATGATCCGCTGCTTCAGGCCTACCGCAATCTGTTCCCGACGCTATTCGAGCCGGAATCGTCCATGCCGGCCGATCTGCGCGCGCACGTCCGATATCCCGAGACGATTTTCGCCGTGCAGGCCGAAATCTACCGGCTCTTCCATATGCGCGACCCGCTCACGTTCTACAACAAATCGGACGCGTGGGATCCGGCCAAGTTTACCAACCAGCAAAACACGCAGGCCGCGCCGGTGTCGCCAACTTATGTCGTTGCAACTTTACCGGGCGAGACCAAGCCGGAGTTTTTGCTGATGCTGCCGTTTACGCCGCGCAATCGCGACAACTTGATCGGCCTGATGATGGCGCGTTGCGACGGCCCGCATTTGGGAGAAAAGGTGGTGCTGCTGTTGTCGAAGCAGGAAATTATTCTGGGACCGATGCAGATCGAGGCGCGCATCAATCAGGATCAGAACATTTCGAAAGACCTGACATTGTGGAACCAGCAAGGATCGCAGGTGCTGCGGGGGCAGATGCTAGTGCTGCCGATCGGGCACACGTTTCTGTACGTGGAGCCGATCTACATCCAAGCGTCGCAGGCCAAAATGCCGCAGTTGAAAAAAGTGGCCCTGGCGATGGGCAACACTCTAATGTATGCCGATACCTACCAGCAAGCGCTGGAGCAACTGGCTGGGGTGAATCTGCCGCCGGCTCCTACGGCGCAAGCCCCGGTGTCTCCGAACGCTACGCCCACTTCCACTTCCACTTCGGCTCCCGCGGCTCCCGACACGCGCATTACGGAAATTCGACGTCATCTCGATCGCTACCGCGAGCTGGTCTCACAAGGCAAGATGTCGGAAGCGGGCAAGGAACTCGAAGCGATCCAAGCCCTGGTCGGGCATTAGCGGCGAAAGTCCAGGCGCACGGCACGCAGCAACTCGTCTGCGCCCACGCAACACAGTCGAGTCCGCGCGCCGTGCGCCTGCCGCCAACTGAGTCCACTGTATGAATCTTGGTCCGCCGTAGCGGCGTGCCGATCCTGCAACTCTCAGTTTCATAAGAAGAAAAACCTCTGGATTCGGTGTCATCGCGGGAGCAGCGCGATCGGCGATTTGCAACCAGAGACCGCCGGAACGTGGACCTCGCTCCGCTGGAATCGGCAAGTTACAATTGAATTATGCGTTTTGCAATCCTCGCCGCGCTTTGCCTCTGCGTGCTCGCCGCGCAAGAAAAGCCCAAGTCCGCCTTTGATAAGCCCACTCTGGAGGCCTACATCCGGCATTTGCTCGCGGTGATTCCAGAAGTGGAAGTAAAAATCGACGATCCGGTCCCTGCGCAAGCCGGGCTGGATCGAGTGGAAGTTCATTTCAAGTACGGGCCGCGGACGCAGGACGAGACATTCTACGTCAGCAAAGATGGGCAGACCGTGCTGCGCGGTTCGATATACAACATCAATCAGAATCCGTTCCAGGAGGATCTCTCGAAGCTAAAGACCGACCTGTCGCCGAGCTTTGGCAGCCCCGGCGCTCCGGTAGTGATGGTGATGTTCGGCGATTTCGAATGTCCGGATTGCAAGATGGAAGCTCAGACCATCC
>Ga0335078_10000643_pt1 | contig 53295 bp, 43 predicted proteins | sample Lox_Sample_32_FD_206711 | JGI IMG/M metagenome (GOLD analysis project Ga0335078, IMG submission 206711) | Soil microbial communities from Loxahatchee National Wildlife Refuge, Florida, United States - Lox_Sample_3.2 | ecosystem: Environmental > Terrestrial > Soil > Wetlands | place: USA... | reverse complement strand
AGATTGAGCGGCAGTTGTTTGCGGAATTGCGTACCGCGATTGCCGCCCAGGCGCGGCGCATCCGGCAGACCGCGCTGGCGCTGGCGGAAGTGGATGTGCTGGCGGCTTTGGCGCAGGTCGCGGCACTGCGAAATTATTGCCGCCCGCAGTTCGATGATTCGTCTGACATCGAGATTATTGGCGGGCGGCATCCCGTGATCGAGCAGCAGGAACTGGCGGGCGCGGGCGAGCGCTTTGTCCCCAACGATCTCTATTTGAATTCGACCACTCACACCGTGCTGGTGCTGACCGGACCGAATATGGGGGGAAAGTCCACCTATTTGCGGCAAGCAGCACTGATCGTGATTCTCGCGCACATGGGGTCGTTCGTGCCGGCACGCTCAGCGCGGCTGGGAATTGTGGACCGGGTATTCACCCGTATCGGAGCCAGCGATAATTTGGCGCGCGGGCGCTCCACTTTTATGGTGGAGATGACAGAGACGGCAGCGATCCTGCACACCGCAACGCCGCGCTCACTGGTCCTGCTGGATGAAGTAGGACGCGGGACAGCGACCTACGATGGCCTGGCGATTGCATGGGCGGCGGTGGAGTACATTCACTCGCGCACCCGGGCCAAGACGCTCTTTGCCACCCATTACTTTGAGTTAACCGAACTGGCAGAGCGGCTTTCGGGGGTGAAGAATTATCACGTGTCGGTGAAGGAGACTGGCGGCGGAATCGTGTTTCTGCGGAAAGTGGAGCCGGGTGCGGCTGACCGCAGTTACGGCATCGAAGTAGCGAAGCTGGCAGGGCTGCCGAATGAAGTGGTGGAACGAGCACGGGAAGTTCTGGCCGAGCATGAGAGCGCGGAACAGCAAGTCACGGGGCATCTGACGCCGGGGGCGGAGCCTGCGTCTGCACAATTGACGATCTTCACGGCGCTGTCACAGCCGGTGCTGGACCGGTTGCGGGAAGTGGATTTGAACCGGCTGACCCCGCTGGAAGCTTTGAATTTGCTCGCGGAATTGAAGAGGCAGGTTGATTAACTGTCGTCAGTCTTTGGTCGTTGGTCGTCAGCTTTCGCTTTGCAACTCCGGACTCTTCGCTTCACCCGGAGGGACATTCACGTGGAACTGACCTCGATCCCCAAAATGAAATCTGATATCGGGCAACTTCTGATCATCGGTTTTGAGCTGGCTGAGATGACCGCCAGCTTGCAGTCGCTTCTGGCGCGCATTCAGCCGGCGGGGGTCATTCTGTTTGCCCGCAATATTGTCAGCGCGCAACAGACCTGCCAACTGCTGAAAGACTGCCGAGGCGCCGTTTCTGCTCCGCTGTTCAACTGCGTGGACATGGAAGGCGGACGCGTGGACCGCTTTCGCAGCGTGATTGGCGCCTCACCTTCAGCGGCAGAAGTTTTCGCGACTGGCGATCAGAAACTTTTTCGCGAGCACGGTAGAGTGATCGGCGAGGCTTGCCGCGCGCTTGGATTCAACGTCGACTTTGCCCCGGTACTCGATCTGGCGCTGGAGGCTTCGCGGACGGTCATGAGCTCACGTGCGGTTTCGGCTGACCCGAAGCAGGTGGTGCTGTATGCGCGGCAATTTCTGGCGGGGCTGCGGTCCGCGGGAGTCATCGGTTGCGGCAAGCATTTCCCTGGACTGGGCGAGGCGAATCTCGACACCCATCACGAGCTGCCCTCGGTGGAGAAAACTTTTCGCCAGCTTTGGGAGCAGGACATGGTTCCTTACCGTATTATGCCCCGCGACTTGCCGATGGTGCTGGTGGGGCACGCGAGTTATTCGGCGATCAAAGCTTCTGACACTCCGGCGTCGCTCTCGCGCCGATGGATTACCGACGTTCTGCGCAAGAAGATCGGTTATCGCGGATTGATAGTCTCCGATGATATGGAGATGGGGGGCGTTCTGAAGGCAGCTTCGATTGAGGAGGCCGCGGTGGAGTTCGTTCGCGCCGGCGGAGATTTGTGCCTGGTCTGCCGGCAGCAAGAATTTGTGATGCGGGCGCATGAAACGCTGGTGCTGGAAGCGGAGCGCGACAGAAAATTTGCGCGGCGAGCGGAGGAGTCAGTGAAGCGCGTGCTGGCGTTCAAGAAGAAGTCGGAAGAGTTGCGGCGGCGGCAAGTTGCGCCTACAGCAGCAAAGGTGGAAAGGCTCACACGGCAATTGTGGGAGTTCGGCGAAGCGGTGAGGTTTGAGAGGTTGTGAGTAGTTTGTGCTCTCCGCTTCCTCGGTGGTTCGAGAAACTTCAGAAATAACCACAGAGGACGCTGAGGACAAGGGATTCTGGCAGAAGCTTCTGAGATTCCGGCGATGATTATTGCTGGCGTGATGAGCGGGACCTCGGCGGATGGGATTAATGTCGCGCTTGTACGCATGCGTAACGGATTGTCGCGGGCATCGCGACCCTGCGGGAAGTTCGAGCTTTTGGGACATGCGGAATACGCCTACCCTGCGCGCGTGCGGCGGGCGGTGCTGGCGGCGATGAATGCAAACCGCGCCAGCGTGGCCGACTTGTCGCGGCTGAATTTTCTGTTGGGCGAACTTTATGCCGAGTCCGTACTCGCGGCACAGCGGCGGTTTCGGCTGAAAGCGGAATTGATCGGATGCCACGGGCAGACGATTTATCACCAGGGTGAGCCGGCGTCGTTCTTGGGGCGGAAGCTGGCGGTCACCTGGCAGACGGGCGAAGGCGCCGTGGTGGCGGCGCGGCTGGGCGCGCCGGTGGTCTCGGATTTTCGTCCGGCGGATATGGCGGCCGGAGGCAAGGGCGCTCCGCTGGTTCCGTTTCTTGATTACCTTTTGTATCGCGATGCGCGCGTGGGCCGGGTTGTGCAGAATATCGGCGGTATCGCGAATCTGACGGCGATTTCGGGTGGGGCCAGGGCGGAAGATATTTTGGCGTTTGATACGGGGCCGGGGAATATGGTGATTGACGCCGTCGCTCAACAGTTGTTCGGGCGGCCCTACGACCGCGATGGGCGGATTGCAGCTTCAGGTGGAGTTTTGCACCGCGTGGTGGATAAGGTTCTGCGTGCTCCGTTTTTTCGGCATCAGCCTCCCAAGACAGCAGGGCGCGAGCAATTTGGGCGGGAGTTTGTGGCGTCGTTCCTGAGTTCGTGTGAGGCTGAGGATAAGAAGCAACCACTAAGGGCACGAAGTATCACGAAGAAGGGCCATGAAGTCGTTGCTACCGCTAGTGCACTTACTGTTTGTTCTATTGCCGATGCGCTGCGGCGGTTTGTTTTGCCTCGTGGCAGCTTCGGTGAGTTGGTGGTTTCTGGCGGCGGCGTCAAGAATCCTACGCTTATGGCGATGCTGGCCAACGAGGTACGGCCTTTAGGTTTGCAGGTTCGGGCGTCGGATGAATTCGGAGTTCCGGCGGAGGCGAAAGAGGCGGTAGCCTTCGCGCTGCTGGCATATGAGACTTGGAACCACCGGCCCTCGAATGTGCCATCGGCGACCGGCGCTAAAGGGCCGGCGATCCTGGGGAAGATTTCTTATGTGTGAGGAACTTCGATGCGCCGCGCTCAAGATGGCACATTGGCGCCCGCGGGCTCGACGGTCGAGAGTGGCTGTGCCTGCGTGGATCACCGCGCTGCTGGCGGCTATTCTGGTGCTCTCGGCTTGCTCGAAGAAACCTGACCCTGACACGCTGGTGATGGTGATTGAGAGCAGCCCCGCGAACCTTGATCCGCGAGTGGGAATTGACGGGCAGTCGGAGCGCATTGACGATCTGATCTTTGACGATTTGCTCACCCGCGACGAGCACCTCAACGTTCAGCCGGGGTTGGCGGAGCGATGGGAAGTCACAGACCCGCTCACATATGTTTTTCATTTGCGCCGCGGAGTGCGCTTCCAGGACGGGAGGCCGCTGACCTCGCGCGACGTGAAGTGGAGTTTCGACTCTTTGCTGCAGGGCAAAGTCCGCAGCACCAAGGCGGCGGCCTACCGCTTTGTGGATCATATCGAAACGCCAGATGATTACACCGTGGTGTTCCGTATGAAGCAGCCGTCCTCCACTTTGCCCTGGAACCTCTCGGGCGGAGCTATGGGAATCGTGCCCTACGGCAGTTCTGCGGATGAGGTGAGCCGGCATCCCATCGGCAGCGGGCCATTTCGTTTCGTGAGCGCACAAATAGACAAGGAAGTCGTCCTTGCACGCAATGACGTTTACTGGGGCACAAAACCCAAGCTGAAGCGGGTGCGGTTTGCGGTGGTACCTGACACCATTACGCGCGCGCTCGAATTGCGCAAGGGCAGCGCCGATGTGGCGATCAACGCGCTGACTTCTGATATGGTGCTGGCCTTACGGCGGGAGCCGAATCTGAAAATTCTGGAGGCGCCGGGGACGGTGTTGGCCTACCTGGCCTTCAATGTGCGCGACCCGATTTTGAAAGATATGAGGGTACGACAGGCATTGGCATATGCCATTGACCGGCAGCCGCTAATTCATTACTTGTGGCGCGATTTTGCCCGTCCGGCGGCCAGTATTCTGCCGCCGGAGAGTTGGGCCTACGATGCCAAGGTTCCCACCTACGATTATGACCCGGCGCGGGCGCGGCAATTGCTGGACGCCGCGGGCTATCCGGCGATGAACGGTGTGCGTTTCCACGTCACTATGAAAACCTCCACCGAGGAAAGCTCGCGGCTAATGGCGGCGGTATTTCAACAGCAACTGCGGGCGGTGGGGATCGCGCTCGATATTCGCACCTTCGAGTTCGCCACATTCTTCTCCGACGTGACCCGCGGGCAATTCGAGATGTACTCGCTGCGCTGGATCGGGGGCAACGAAGACCCGGATATTTTCGAGTACGCTTTTCACTCGGACCGCGTGCCGCCGAACGGCGCGAATCGAAGCTTCTATCTCAATCCGCAGGTCAACCGGCTGATTGATGAAGGGCGGACCGAGCTTGACCAGGCCGCCCGCAAAAAGACGTACGACGAAGTGCAGCGAATTTTGGCCTTGGACGTGCCCTCGATCAATCTCTGGTATTTGGACAATGTGCTGGTTCATACGCGGCGGGTGCGATATCTGAGCTTGAATCCTTCGGGAAACTATGACTTCTTGAGGACAGCGGAATTGGTGCGGTAACTTCGAGTCGCGCGCGCGCCCGGCGAAGGAAAGGTCATTCAGACCGAAACGATTCAAACCTAACGTTTTTGTGCTCGATAATCCCCGCGAATCTGCGGCGCTGAAGTCGCTCAGCCGGTCCCGTCGTTGCCTGTTATGGCGAGAAACGCGGAAGGCACCCAGCCAGGCAGAAGGCTCGCTGTAAGATTTCAGTGATGGTCTTTGATTACACTCCGCGGCGCGTGGTGTGCCTGCAGCCGAGTGCGACCGTGATTCTGGCGGCGCTGGGACAACTTGACCGCGTTGCGGCCTGCACCAAGTATTGTGCAGATGTCGTTCCAGCCGTGCGCCACGGCTCGCAACTCATAGTTGCGGACTCGTGGACCGCCACGGCCGATGAAATCCGAAGCGTGGGGCCCGATTTGGTGATTGCGGCTGTGCCCTATCAAGAAAAGGCAGTGGGAGAAATTCTCAAGGCTGGAGCACGCTTTCTGGGGCTTGCGCCCAGGAGCCTGGCCGATATTTATGGCGATATCGCTGCCATCGCCAGGGTTATGGGCGTTGCGGAACGCGGAGAGAGCGTGATTGCCGAAATGCAATCCGACATTGAAGAGATCCGGGCGGCTGTGGCCGGCTTTTCACGGCCGCGCGTCTACTGCGAAGAGTGGGGCAAGCCTCTAATTGCTTCGCAGCGATGGGTGGCTGAACTGGTCGAGGCGGCGGGCGGAGAATTCGTCGGGACTCCGGGGGCGAAAACGACCCCTCAGGCTGTGCTGAGCGAAAATCCCGATGTAATTGTGGCGGCCTGGTGCGGGGCCGGCGACCGGGTGCCGCTGGAAAAGATCGTTCGTGAGCGAGGCTGGGAAGCGTTGGGGGCGGTAAAAGAAGGCCGTGTCTATTGCGTGCGGGATGAGCTGTTGAATACGCCGGCTCCAACGCTGGTGCAGGGGCTGCGCGCCTTGGCCGCCGCGATACATCCTGCGAAATTTCCACATGCCGATGGTCTAAGATGTCTTACCGCCGTTGGTCCGGATGCGGCGGCTTCTGCGCGTCCTTTGCGTTAATGTTGATCCGCGACCCGAACACTTTCCCTATGACTGCGAAAACCACGCATGAGGAAGTCAAGATTGAAGCACAGAAGTTGGCGGCGGCATCGAGCTCGGCAAAGGAGTTTATGGAACGGCTGACCAGGCTGCTGAACGAACGCATGCTGAAGTACAACTGGGTCGGCTTCTACCTGCTGGCAGAAGCCAGCCCTCCGGTGCTGCAACTGGGGGCCTTTCAGGGGGCGATGACGCCGCACACTACCATCCAGTTGCACCAGGGCATTTGCGGAGCGGCCGTCTCCACCGGCAAGACGATTGTGGTGGATGACGTGAGCAAGGATCCGCGCTATCTGGCTTGCTCGCTGGAGACGAAGTCAGAGATTGTTGCTCCGGTATTTTTTCGCGGCAATGTGGTCGGAGAATTGGATATTGACAGCCATTTTCCCGCTGCCTTCAAAGACGAAGACCGCGATTTGGTCGAGTTCTGCGCTTCGCTGGTGGGTCAGTGTTATGAAAAGCCGGCGGAATGAACTTGTTTTCGACGGCTTCACGCGGATTTCCGCGGACTGTTTTGTTTGCTTGAATCAGGGTTCATCGGCTCGAATCCGTGGTGGATTTGAAGTATCGCGGTTGAAGTCGTGACAGAAGGTCCCGAATCCTCATGAAACGAGTGGTGGCGGCGCTGATCCTGAAAGACGACAAGCTGCTCATCTGCCAGCGCACGCGGCACCAGACCATGCCTCTGAAGTGGGAGTTTCCCGGCGGCAAGATCGAGGATGGCGAGCAGCCGCGGGATGCCTTGCGCCGCGAGTTGGACGAAGAGTTGGGAATCGAAGCGCGCATCGGTGACGAAGTGGAGCGCGTTCTGCATGAGTATCCGAATGGCGCTTCGGTGGAGTTGCGATTTTTTGCGGTGCGGGAATACGCCGGGGAACTTGAGAACCGGATCTTTCGGGATATGCGGTGGGCAGAGCGGCACGAGCTGATCTCGTTTGATTTTCTGGAAGCGGACCTGGGGTTGGTGCGGAAATTGGCGGCGGGGAAGTTGGTTTGACGGCTTCGCCTTCGTCCCCGGCGGGATTCTTGCGGCCCGCCAGAATCCGGCGTCACACGAGCGCTTTGATATCCTATGTCCTCGCAAGAGGAGCCTGTTCTGCCTGCTAACAAATTTCAAGTCGGCCTGATCCAAATGTCGGCCGAGGCCGATCCTTTAGTGAACCTGCGGCGCGCTCTCGACAATGTGCGTGGTGCCGCTGGCCGTGGCGCGCGCGTCATCTGCCTGCCTGAGCTTTTTCAGACGCAGTATTTCTGCCAGCGCGAGGATGCGGCCCTGTTCGATCTGGCAGAGCCTATTCCCGGCCCCAGCAGCGCCAAGCTTTCCGATCTGGCCAAGCAGCTGAAGATTGTATTGATCGCTTCGCTATTCGAACGCCGCGCCCCCGGCGTCTATCACAACACCGCGGCCATCTTCGATGCGGACGGCTCGCTGCTTGGCCTGTACCGCAAGATGCACATTCCTGACGACCCGCTGTACTACGAAAAGTTTTACTTCACACCGGGCGATCTCGGCTTTCGAGCGTTCGATACCGACGCCGGCCGCTTAGGTACTCTCGTTTGCTGGGATCAGTGGTATCCAGAGGGTGCGAGGCTCACCGCGCTGCAGGGCGCGAATGTGCTTTTTTACCCCACCGCAATCGGTTGGCATCCCGCGGAGAAGGCCGAGTTTGGCGTGGCGCAGCATGATGCCTGGCGCACCATCCAGCGCGCCCATGCAATTGCTAATGGCGTTTACGTGGCCGTCGTGAACCGTGTGGGATTTGAAACCGGCAATATTCGCGGTAACTCCGCGCTCGGCGCGGGACTGGAATTCTGGGGCGGGTCGTTTCTGTGCGATCCCTTCGGTCGGGTTGTTGCTGAGGCGTCGCACGACAAAGAAGAGATCCTCGTGGCGGAGGTTGACTTGCGGCTGCTGGAGGAAACGAGGCGCAACTGGCCGTTTCTGCGCGATCGGAGGATAGACGCTTACGGGCCGATCACCAGCCGGCTAATTGACTAACGTCGCCAGCGGGGAAGTCATACCAACACTCCGGGTCTTCGAGTTTCGGATGGTTTAGCTTTGACTGAACCACAGAGGACACTGACGACGCGGAGAAAATCAACAATCCACAAGGCGCTGCGATTGCTATCAGCAAGGGAAGATCAGCCATCAACCGTGTCCTGCAGCATGCCCGCCGAATGGGAGCCGCATGCTGCCACTTGGCTGGCGTGGCCCCACTACGAACTCGACTGGCCCGGTAAATTTGCTCCCATTCCATGGGTTTATGCCGAGATCATCCGCCAACTGGCGCGGCACGAGAGGGTGGAACTAATTGTCAACGACGCCGCCTCCGGCAGAAGTGCCCGGAAGGTGCTGCAACAAGCCGGAGCTAAGCTGGAGAACGTCGGCTTCCATCGTTGGCGCACCGACCGCGTCTGGACTCGGGACTCCGGCTGCACCTTCGTGTATCCCTCTAGTGCGGACAACCGGGGGCGGCTGCACAGTTCGGAGGACATGCGACTGGCCGCCATCAAGTGGCGGTTCAATGCCTGGGCCAAATATTCCAACTGGCAGCACGACGAAAAAATCGGCAGCCTGATGGCCAAAGCCACTGGCGCAAACGAGATCCGGCCGCTTTGCCGAGGTAGCCGCGTCGTTCTCGAAGGCGGCTCGATTGATGTAAACGGTCAAGGCACCCTGCTCACCACCGAGGAATGCCTGCTCAGCGGGAAGCAGCAGCGCAATCCTGGCATGAAGCGCAAAGACTACGAAGCTGTCTTCGCCGAGAATTTGGGGGTTACGAACGTAATCTGGCTGGGCCGCGGGATCGTAGGCGATGACACGCACGGCCACGTAGATGACCTCACCCGCTTCATTGCTCCTGACACGGTCGTGACCGTAGTGGAATCCAACCCGAAAGACCCCAACTACCAGCCGCTGCGCGAGAACATTCGCCGCCTGCGGGCTGCAGTGGACCAGAATGGCAAGCCGCTGGCTATCATCGAGCTACCCATGCCCGGCCTTATAACCTTCAAGGGAAACCGGCTGCCTGCCAGCTACGCCAACTTCTACATCGCCAACGGTTTGGTACTGGTACCGGTATTCAATGACGCCAACGACCGCTTCGCCCTCGACACCCTGGCCGACCTTTTCCCTGACCGCGAAATTGTGGGCATTTACTGTGGCGATCTGGTGTGGGGCTTCGGAACTTTGCACTGCATGACCCAGCAACAGCCGCTGGTGTAGTCGTCAGTCGCCGGTCGGCAGTCGTCTAGAGTCTCCGCTCTCAGCCGAAGCCTGACGACTGGTTTGGCCCTGTCCTCTCGTGGTTCGTGATGCACAATTCCTATATTGACATTCGTATATTTTTCACGCACACTCACTTCACATCTCCCCCAATTCTGTGTTAGGGACTCTAAATTTCTTAATTTGAAAAGAGTCACTGACATGGTTCACTCCCCTATCCCTGTCGCGCGCGAAGTGTCTTGGCCGGGTGTTTTTCCGCCCGCTGGCCGTCCTCCATTAACCAACCCTGCGCTTGCGCCGCCTGAGGCGGCCTCGGTGCTCAATTCTCTGCGTGCGCAGATTGAGGCGGGCGCGAGCGAATTCAACGCAATCATCGGCGGCATTGCTGCCGCCGCACAGTCGCTGACCGATGCCCGCGGGGCCGCGATTGCCGTCGGTCATGACCGCGACGTGGTGTGCATTGGCCGAAGTGGCGACACTGCTCCCGCGCTTGGTGCGCGGGTGAGCGTGGACTCCGGTTTCTCCGGCGTGTGCCTGCGTTCCCGCAAAACCTTGCGCTGCGACGACACCCAGATGGACCAGCGCGTGGATGCTGAAGTGTGCCTTGGGTTGGGCCTGCGCTCCATCGTGGCTGTGCCGCTGCAGGGTGACTTCGGCATGGTGGGCGTGCTAGAGGCCTTCTCCGTCTTTCCTTTCGCTTTCAGCGATGCCCATATTGGGCTTTTGGAGCGGTTGGGGCAGTTGGTGGAACTTGCCCACGCAGACATCGCGCGCCAGGAAGCGGCGGCGCGCCACGCGACGGAACTCGCCTCTTTCGAGCCTGAACTCCTCAGCCCGGAGTTGTCCTCAGAATTGTCCCTCGAGCACAACTCAATCGAAGATGTGCGGGGTTTCCTGACAAGGCGGGAAAGGCCTCCTCGCCGAGTCGTCGTAAGCATCGCCGTTGCCTCAGCAGTGCTGCTTTCGGTACTTGCTTATTCTCAGTGGCACAGGCCAGCCAATGCCGCCCAACCCGCCGAACAAGCGGCCGCCACGGAAGCCGCGCCGGCGGCGGATGCGTCGCAGGTGGTAACGCTGAACTTTCCGGCCAAGCCGGCCCCCGACCAGCCATTACGTGAGATCGCTGTGAGACGCCATGTAAGACAGCCCGCCGCGGAAGACGATACCAGCGACGTCACCGTGCTCGATCTCACAAAGCCTCAGCCGGTGGCCGCTTCGCAAGCGCCTTCGCCGGCCAGTGACTCCTCCACGTCTGATCATCAACCTGCTTCCGCAGCAACCGAGGCCAGCCTCAGTGAGCCGCCCCAGATCGCGGCTTCGGGGACAATTCATTCGACCCTGAAACTGCCAGTGGCTGCCACGGCGTCGCCGACACTTGCCGCCACAATCTCAAAAGGGGTCACGCGTGGCGCCTTGCGACACCGCGTGGAGCCTGTTTATCCGCCGCAGGCGCAGGCACTCGGTCTAACGGGATCGGTGGTGCTGGAAGCCACGGTGAGCGAGGAGGGCACCGTTCAGGCGCTGAACTTGGTGAGTGGCCACCCCATACTCGCCCGCGCGGCGATGGATGCGGTGAAGCAGTGGCGCTACAGCCCATCTCTGCTTGACGGCAAGCCGGTCAAGGTGACGACCAAGATCACCGTGAACTTCGCCCCATAGCGCCGAGGCCTTTTCTTGATTGCTTGTCGGCAGAACGGCAGCGGGGCAACTACTTTCTGTACTGGGTAGGCTGCGGCCCTTTTTCCAGCATTTCCCGGTTCCAGATGGCTCCTTCCCGGGTGTAGTTGGCCAGTTCGAAGTCCTGGGTGAGTTCCAGTGCGTCCACCGGGCAGGCATCCTCGCACAGCCCACAGAACATGCAGCGGCTCAGGTCATAGGTAAAGGTTGTAAGTTCTTTGCGGCGGGTCTTCTCGTTGCGAGCACTCGAGACCACAATCAAATGCTCTGGGCACGCCAGCGCGCACAGGTCGCAGGCGATGCACATGGTCTCATCGGTGTCAGCGTTTACGTTCAGCCGCGGCGCGCCACGGTAACGCTCCGCTACCTGCGGCCGCTGCAGCGGATATTGCTCGGTGTAGGTTTCCCTGGGATCCTGATAGCGGAAGGTAATGCTCAACCCCTTGATAAGGTCCACCATCAGGATCTTGCGCAGCAGATTCGGCATCCCCATATCGAGCCCAGCATACCATGAACGGTAGCGCCCGCGTCCCACCGGCATCCTCACGGAAGGCATGCATTCAAAAAAGCGCCGAAATGCTGGCGGGACGCGGGACGCGGGCTGCCGACAAACCCTGGAAGACGTTACGCCGCCTTTGCGGGCATAACCTCCACCTGCGCCGCGCCCGGCTTCACAAATGCCGCCGCTATCAGCCCGACCACCAGGAATCCGATTACACGGTCACACACGATTGCGGCCGTGTAGTTGGCTGGAAAGCCATACCAAATCCAGTATTCGATGTTGGTCGTAATCCCGGCCAGTAGTCCAATCAGCACCACAAAGCCAACCCGAGAGCCATAGCCACGCAAGTCCGGCACCAGCGAGAGCAGAAACGCCAGAATCAGCGCCTGCACGATGTTCAGAATGCACTCCTCCACCAGCATTCCGCCCATCGCCATGCTTGCACCCCTGGGGTGGTAAATCAGAATGCCATGCGGCCCGCCTACCTGCTCGGGCGGCAGGTTGCGAGTGGCGTCAGGCTGCGGGAAAAAGTAAAATCCCGCCTGAGGAATTGATGCGCGTAGCGCATCTACAACCATCGGCTGCTGTGGCATGCCTCGAATGCCTACTTCCCCCAGCCCAATCACCATGTGCGATAGCCCTCCCCACACAAATAGACCGATCCCTCCCAAAACACCGGCTAACAGGATGCGTTTCATAGAGTCCTCCTTATAGCGCCGGATATTATGCTCCATGTTGTCAAGGATGGGAACTGGCCCGCTTCGTCCCCGCGTCGGGGGTTGGGTTGGCCAGGGATAGCTAGAAGACTCGAAGAACGCCGAGGCCCCCGAAGGTTCAAGAACGTGGACCGACAGAGCGGCAACGGTACAATATGCCGGAGCAAAATGCCGGATCTCCTGACGAACGTTGATGGGTTTTCCTCCGGCGAGCTGCCGTCCGACGAACTCTGGATGGAAGAAGCCTTGCGCTTGGCCCAGCGGGCCCTTGAAGGGGGAGAAGTTCCAGTCGGTGCGGTCGTGGTACGCGATGGCAAAGTCGTAGGCCGCGGTTGGAACCAGACCATCACCCACTCCGACCCCGCCGCCCACGCCGAAATCATCGCCCTGCGCGAGGCGGGAAGCACAATTGGCAACTACCGCCTGACCAGCTGCGAACTGTTTGCCACCATCGAACCCTGCGCGATGTGTGCTGGGGCCCTGGTGCACGCCCGCATCCGACGCCTGGTCTACGGCGCCGACGACCCAAAGGCAGGAGCCGTCCGCTCCGTCATGCAGGTGCTGAATCACCCGCAACTGAGTCACAAAATTGAAGTGCGTTCGGGCGTTCTGGCAGGCCGCTGTGCCGAGTTGCTGCAGGCATTCTTCCGCCAGCGCCGCTAACGGCGCTACGGAACCTTGTCATCCTGATCGCAGCGAAGTGAGCAGAAAGCCGTTTTCTGGAGCCCGTAAAGGCGCGATCATTTTGTCGAATTGCAGGCCTCCGAACGAGGACAGCCCGCGAGCCCGCGCTAGTCTCCAGCAGATCAACCACCGATATGCTTTTTGAATTGGAGCGATAGTATATTTAAGAGAAGTGGGTAGCGCGTTTGTGGTATACCGCTGAGATGGCCGGCGCCCGCAGTCGCCGCCTTTTCCAGCCTTCAACTCCAGGAGATCCATGCCTCGCATCGTTCGATGTTCGTTGATCCAAGCCACCAACGCCGAACCGCCAGAGAGCTCGCTGGAAAAAATCAAGCAGGTGATGATCGAGAAGCACGTGGGCCTGATCCGCAAGGCCGCGGCCGATGGCGGCCAGATCGTCTGCCTGCAGGAAATTTTCTACGGACCTTATTTTTGCGCCGAACAGTCCATCCGCTGGTACGACTTCACTGAGCCGGTGCCCGACGGCCCAACCATTCAGCTTATGCAGCGACTGGCGAAAGAGCTGCGAGTTGCGCTCGTGGTTCCGGTATATGAGGTCGAGGGCGAAGGCGTTTACTACAACACTGCGGCGGTGATTCACAACGACGGCTCGTACCTGGGCAAATATCGCAAGACGCACATTCCTCACGTAGCCCCCGGCTTTTGGGAAAAGTTCTATTTTCGGCCAGGAAATCTCGGCTACCCGATTTTCGACCTCGGATTTGCCAAGATCGGTGTCTACATCTGCTACGACCGCCACTTCCCGGAAGGCGCGCGCGCTCTGGGGTTGAACGGCGCGGAAATCGTCTTCAACCCTTCCGCCACCGTGGCCGGATTGAGCGAATATCTGTGGCGGCTGGAGCAGCCGGCCCATGCCGCCGCCAACGGTTATTTCATCGGCGCCATCAACCGCGTGGGCACGGAAGCGCCATGGAACATCGGCGAGTTTTATGGATCGAGTTACTTCTGTGATCCGCGCGGGCAGATTTTTGCCCAGGCTTCGCGCGACAAGGATGAAGTTCTCACCGCCGACCTCGATCTGGAAATGATCGCTCAGGTGCGTAAAACCTGGCAGTTTTTTCGCGACCGCCGTCCGGATATGTACGGCGTGCTGGTCAAGCCTTGAAGGGGCGCAGGTGAGATTGCGTTGACGCAGGTGAGCGCCGGGCTTCCCTTGCGAACCGGGCGGTTAAGAATTCCGGCCGCAAAGACAGAGCCTGAATGCTGGCGACTTTCGGATTACTCAGGAGCGTGCGGTGTCAGTTTCTAACGAGCATGGGGACAATCCGGAACTCAGGCACCGGTTTCCGGAGATTCACCCGCCCCTCGACCCGCAAGCGGCAGTCATCGAGGCAAATCGCTGCCTCTATTGCTTCGACGCTCCCTGCATGTCCGCTTGCCCCACGCACATTGATGTGCCGCGCTTCATCAAGAAAATCGCGCAGGGAAACGTTCGCGGCTCGGCGCTCACAATTCTTAATGCCAACATCCTGGGAGCAAGCTGCGCCCGCGTCTGCCCGGTGGACGTTTTGTGCGAAGGCGCGTGCGTGTACCACCGCTACAACAAGCAGCCGATTGAGATCGGCCGCCTGCAGCGCTACGCCATGGATTATTTCTACGCCCGGGGCGCCGAGATTCCTTCGCGCGGGGCAGTGGAGCGGCCAGAAAAGATCGCCTGTATCGGCGCGGGCCCCGCATCCCTGGCGTGTGCGGCAGAACTTCGCCAGCGCGGTTTCCAGGTAACAATCTTCGAAGGGAGGTCGCTTCCCGGCGGGCTAAACACGCACGGCGTCGCCGAGTACAAACTGCGCCCTGCGGACAGCTTGCGCGAAGTCGAGATGGTGCGCTCACTGGGCGTGGAATTCCGCTTCGGCGCCGAGGTTGCCGGCGAGGAGGCGTTCGCGGCCCTGGAAAAGGAATATGCCATTGTGTTTGTGGGCATCGGGCTGGGTGCAATGCACCGCCTGAATATTCCCGGCGAACATCACCCCAGTGTGGTCAACGCGCTCGCCTTTATTGAAGGCTACAAAACCTCAGGAAAACTGAGCGTGGGCCGCAGCGTTGTCGTGGTGGGAGCGGGAAACACCGCGATTGATGCGGCACGCGCGGCGATACGGCTCGGCGCCCATGAGGTCCACCTGCTCTACCGCAAAGATGAAAAGCACATGTCTGCCTTTGCCTTCGAATACGAGCGCGCCAAGCAGGAGGGTGTGCGCTTCCACTGGTGGACCCAGCCGGTCGCGATTCAGGTATCGCGAACGCGCAGCGGGCTGGACAGCATCGAATGCGTGCGCGTGGACACGGACCGCCATGGAATGTTAAGCAGCGTCGCAGGCTCGGAGTTCCGCATCGCCTGCGATATGGTGATCCCAGCGATCGGGCAATCTCCCTTGCTCGAATTTCTGCATTCTTGCCGCGGCCTGCAACTCAATCAAGGACGCGTCCAGGTGAACCGCGAAACCGGGCAAACTTCAAATCCACGCTATTTTGCCGGGGGAGATTGCGTAAACGGAGGGCGCGAGGTGGTGGATGCCGTTGCCGACGGCAAACGCGCCGCGCTCGGCATCGCGCAAGTGTTGGAGGCCGCTCATGCCTGAAAGTATTTCGCCTGACCTTTCCGTGCGCTTTGCCGGAAGAATCCATTCGCCGAATCCCTTCTGGCTGGCCTCCGCGCCTCCGACGAATTGCGGCGAGCAGGTCATGCGCGCCTTCGACGCCGGCTGGGGCGGTGCAGTCTGGAAAACCATCGGCGAGCCCATCGTCAATGTTTCTTCGCGCTATTCCTCCGTGGACTGGAACGGCCAGCGCATGATGGGCCTGAACAACATCGAGCTCATCACCGATCGGCCACTGGAGGTAAACCTTCGTGAACTTCGCGAGGTCAAGAAGAAGTATCCGCAACATGCGGTTATCGCATCTCTGATGGTGGAATCCAAACGCGAAGCCTGGCACACAATTGTTCAGCAGGTTGAAGACGCCGGCGCCGACGGCCTGGAGTTGAATTTCGGCTGCCCGCACGGCATGAGCGAACGCGGCATGGGCAGCGCGGTCGGCCAGGTGCCGGAGTACACAGAGCTGATCACCACCTGGGTAAAGGAAAAGGCCCAGACCCCTGTGCTGGTAAAGCTCACGCCCAACATCACCGACATTCGCACCATCGCGCGCGCGGCCAAACGCGGCGGCGCCGATGGCCTATCCGCCATCAATACCATCAATTCCATCACCGGCATTGATCTTGACACCCTCATTCCGCGCCCCAACGTGGACGGCAAATCCTCCCACGGTGGCTATTGCGGGCCGGCGGTGAAGCCGATCGCCCTGCACATGGCGCAGCAAATTCAGGGGGATGCGGAATCTGCCTTGCCGCTGTCGGGCATCGGCGGAATTTCCGATTGGCGCGATGCCGCCGAATTCCTACTGCTGGGCTGCAGCAGCGTACAGGTATGCACGGCGGTAATGCACTATGGATACCGCATCGTGGAAGATATGGCCGACGGCCTAGCTAATTGGATGCGCGAAAAGGGGTTCGCCCGCATCGAGGATTTCCGCGGCTTGACCGTGCCCCGCGTACAGGACTGGAAGCATCTTAATCTTAACTACAAGATAATCGCGCGCATCCACGAAGAGAAGTGCATTGGCTGCGCCCTCTGTTACACCGCCTGCTGGGACGGCGCGCACCAGTGCATCCACATGGACCGCGCGAACGGCTCTGGCAACGGCCATGCCACCCCCGCCATGCACGAGAGCAGCAGCAAGCATAAGATCTCGCTGACGCCCATTCCCAAGCTCGACCACGCGTCGGCGGGCAACGGCGGCGGGCCTTATGCGACGCCGCTCGCGCGGATTCCCCGCGTGGACGAAGAGGAGTGCGTCGGCTGCAATCTCTGCTCGCTGGTCTGTCCGGTGGAGGGTTGCATCACCATGGACCGCGTGGATAATCTGCCAGCGCAATCCTGGGAAGAGCGTAGCGCCGGGGCCTCCTGTGAGAAAAAGGTGAACTGATGGGCACGTTGATCCAGAATGGCACAGTGGTCACAGCAGAAAAAACCTTTCCTGCGGACATTTTGATCGAAGGCGAAACGATTACAGAGATTCGCACGGGTATTCCCGCCGCACCGTCGCACAAAACGATTGATGCCTCCGGAATGTTCCTTCTTCCCGGCGGCATTGACGCTCACACCCACCTCGACATGCCCTTCGGCGGCACGACTTCCAGCGACGATTTCGAAACCGGCACCCGCGCGGCCGCCATGGGCGGGACGACAACCATCGTGGATTTCGCCATCCAAGCCCGCGGTACGAAGATGCGCGATGCGCTTGACAGCTGGTGGAAAAAAGGCGACGGCAAGGCTTGCATTGATTACGGTTTGCACATGATCGTTACCGACCTGGGCAACGCCGGTCTCGAAGACATGGACGACTTGGTCCGCGAGGGGGTAGCTAGCTTCAAGCTATTCATGGCCTACCCCAACGTCCTGATGGTGGACGACGCCACGATTTTTCGTGCCTTGAAGCAGACCGCCAAAAACGGCGCTCTCATCTGCATGCACGCCGAAAACGGCAGCGTGATTGACGTGATCATCCAGCAGGCGCTTGCGGAAGGCAAAACGGCGCCGGTCTATCACGCCCTCACCCGCCCCACAGTCGCCGAAGCCGAAGCCGTAAATCGCGCCATCGCCATGGCCGAAATCGCAGGCGTGCCGGTTTACATCGTGCATCTTTCGTCCGAAGATGCGCTGAACCAGGTCCGGGAAGCCCGCAGCCGCGGTGTTCCGGCCTTCGCCGAAACCTGCCCACAATACCTACTCTTAACCATTGATGAATTGCGCCGTCCCGATTTCGAAGGGGCAAAATACGTCTTCACCCCGCCGCTGCGCGAAAAAGAAAACTTGCCCAAGCTCTGGGATGGATTAAAGGAAGATAACCTCCAGGTCGTCTCCACCGATCATTGTCCTTTCTGCTTCGAAGACCAGAAAGTCCTCGGCCGTGGCGACTTCACCAAGATTCCCAACGGCGGCCCCGGCATTGAGAATCGCTTGCAGTTAATTCACCATCATGGTGTGAACGCCGGCAAGATTACGTTGAACCGCTTCGTGGAAATTACCTCCACCACTCCCGCGCGCATCTTTGGCATGTTTCCGAAAAAAGGCGCGCTCGCTCCCGGCAGTGACGCCGACATCGTGGTCTGGGACCCCAACGCCGAGCACGTCATCAGTGCCAAAACCCACCACATGCGCGTGGACTATTCCATGTTCGAAGGCTTCAAAGTGAAGGGCAACGCCCGCCAGGTCTTCTCCCGCGGTGAACTCATTGTGGACAGCGCCAAGTTCCTCGGAAAGTCCGGCCGCGGTCAATACCTGCGCCGCACCGCACGAGGCGGAGCATGGAAGTAGGTGTGGTGAGTGCCGCCAGCCATAGCTCAGAGCTTTACAACGAAGACCTCGCGCCTATCCCTCCCGCTCGTCGCACCTGGACTACCTACAACTATGCGTCGTTGTGGGTTGCCATGAGCGTGTGCATCCCCACTTACATGCTGGCCTCGGGCCTCATCGCTGGCGGCATGAGCTGGAAGCAGGCCATCGGGACTATTCTGCTCGGCAACCTCATCGTTCTCGTCCCCATGATCCTCAACGCCCACGCCGGCGCCAAATACGGAATTCCGTTCCCCGTTCTGGTGCGTGCGTCGTTCGGCGTGCGCGGCGCCAATGTGCCCGCGGTGCTGCGCGCCATTGTGGCTTGCGGATGGTTCGGCATCCAATGCTGGATTGGCGGCCAGGCCATCTATTCCATGCTGCAAGTGCTGTGGCCGGCGGCCGCAAGTCACGCCGGCGTGGGGTGGATTTGTTTCCTCGCGTTCTGGCTGCTTAACATCGCCGTGATCTGGCGCGGTATTGAAACCATCAAATTTCTTGAAGGCATCGGCGCGCCATTCATGCTGGGCGTAGGCCTGCTCCTCCTCTGGTGGATCACCCGCAAAGCCGGCGGCCTTGGGCCCGTGCTCAGCGCTCCGAGTAAGTTCAAAACCACGGAAGAATTCATCCGCTTCTTCATTCCTTCGCTCACCGGCATGGTCGGTTTCTGGGCCACGGTCGCGCTCAACATTCCCGACTTCACCCGCTACGCCAAATCGCAGCGCGCGCAAATGGTCGGTCAGGCGCTGGGCCTGCCCACCGCCATGACCGTCTACTCTTTCATCGGCGTGGCCGTGACTTCAGCTTCGGTAGTAATCTTCGGCACTGCGATTTGGGATCCGGTAGTTCTGCTCGGCCGCTTCCACGAACCGGTGATTGCTTCTGTCGCTCTGGTGGCGCTGCTTGTGGCCACGCTTAATACCAATGTCGCGGCCAATGTTGTCTCGCCTTCCAACGATTTCTCGAATCTCAATCCGCGCCTGATCTCGTTCCGCACCGGCGGCCTGATCACCGGCGTGGCCGGCCTGCTCATGATGCCCTGGAAGCTGCTCAGCGACTTCAACAGTTACATCTTTGGCTGGCTCGTCGGTTATTCGGGACTGCTCGGCCCGATCGCGGGAATCATGATCGCCGATTATTTCATCGTGCGTAAGCGCACGCTGAGCGTTGACGCGCTCTACCAGCGCGGCGCAGCCTATGAATATAGTGGAGGCTTCAACTACCGCGGGCTGTTCGCTCTCGCGATGGGCATTGCGGTTGCCTTGTGCGGGTTGCTCTATCCGCCGTTGCGCTGGCTCTACGATTACGCCTGGTTTGTAGGCTTTGCGGTTTCCGCTATCGCTTACTCCGCGCTGATGGGGCGCCTGCCGGCTCATGAACTGCCGGCCGAGCAGGTCGAGCCAGCCGAAAGTTGACGAGTGGCTCTCTTTGCGCACTTTGCGACCTTCGCGGTAAACATTCGCTGCTGCCACCGCAAAAGCAAACTGAGAGAAAGCATTCTCCCCTTCCGCTTCAACCCTGAATTCAATAGACTGATTCCTGCGACTCGAGGACCCTTCTCATGACCAACACCGCCGTTTCTCCCGAAATAGTCGATACTACGCGCAAGCTCAACTTCGGCACCTGGCGCTTTCAGAAAAGCTGGAACCCGCTGCACGTGGTGGACGCCGAAGGCTGCTATTTCATTGACGCCAACGGCAAGCGCTACCTCGATTTCTCCGCGCAATTGATGTGCGTCAACCTCGGCCACAAAAATCAGGCGGTAATCCGCGCCATCGAAGAGCAGGCGCGCACTCTTCCCTACATTCTTCCTGGCTACACCACCGATGCGCGCGCCAACCTCAGCCGCTTGCTGCTCGAAGTTCTGCCCCCGGGTCTGCAGAAATTCTTCTTCGCCACCTCGGGCACAGAGGCCAACGAAACTGCGTTCAAAATTGCCCGCATGTACACCGGCAAAAATAAAATCATTTCACGCTACCGCTCGTATCACGGGTCCACAGCCGGCTCGCTCGCCGCCACCGGCGACCCGCGCCGCTGGGCCATGGAGCCCGCCGGCAAGGGGCAGGATGTCGTCTTTGCGCCGGAAGTCAACTGCTACGCTTGCCCCATCAAGCACACCTACCCCTCATGCGGCGTCGCCTGCGCCGATTACGTCGAGCACATGATCCGCAACGAAAGCGACGTGGCCGCCGTAATCGCCGAGCCGGTTGTAGGCACGAATGGCGTGCTTGTTCCGCCGCCCGAATATTTCCCCAAGCTGCGCAAAATCTGCGACGACCACGGCGTGCTGCTCATCGCCGACGAAGTTATGACCGGCTGGGGCCGCACCGGCGAGTGGTTCGCCGTGAATCACTGGAACGTTCGCCCCGATATTCTCGTGACCGCCAAGGGCATCACCTCCGCTTACGTCCCGCTCGGCCTGTGCGCCACCACCGCGAAGATCGCGGACTTCTTCAACGACCACTACTTCTCCCACGGCCACACCTACGAGGCACACCCCATGACCCTCGCTCCGGCCGTTGCCACCATCCACGAGATGCAGCGCCTCGGCCTAGTGGAGCGCGCCAAGCAACTGGAGCCATATCTGGGCGACAAGGTGAAAGCCCTGAAGGACATGCACCCATCTATCGGCGATGTTCGCGGCCTCGGACTTTTCTGGGCGGTGGATCTGGTCAAGAACCGCGAGACGCGCACCCCCTTCAACACCATGAAGGACAAAGTGGAGGGCAAAGGGCTCGTGGTGGATCAAGTCGCGGCCGACATGATGAAACAGGGCGTCTCGCTGCAGGCCTGGATCAGCCACTTCGTGATCGCTCCGCCTCTAATCATCGAGAAAGCAGAAATTGATGCCGGAGTCGCCGCGCTCGACCGCTCGCTGGCCATCGCCGACGCCTTGGTAGAAAAAATGTAGTCGCGCACGTCTTTCGCAGTCGCGTTGTTGACGGTGAGCTGTGAGTCGGACGGGATACGCCGGAACTCGGTGTCCGGCTTGACCGGCCAAGGCGTCGCTGTTAGATTTCGGCTCTACACGTGAATCATCAGGGGTCAACGTTCTGAAGCCGGAGGAGAACCCGCGCAGCCCGGCCGGTCTTCGGCCGCCTGATCGGCGTCTCTCGCACCCCACTCGCCGCACTTTCCTGATTCGCTGCTGCCAGGGACTTTCCGTATTCGCGCTCCACACTTGGAGCCGCGCCCTCGCGTTCGCCTCGCCCGCTACTGATCAGGACCTTGCTCACCCCGACTTTCACCTTCATCCTCACTACCATGCCAAGCTGCCACTCGAGCCCACGCTGCTTAAAACCGATGCAGCCCTCGACAAATTTCCCAGCGAAAAATATGCCGACCAGATTGCCGCAGTCCTCGCCCAATGGAGCAACGGCCTGCTGCAATCACCCCAGAACGTAACCGCAATCGCGAAATCATTCGCCCCGGATTTTCTGGGATTCCCCCCGCGGCCCTCAGAATCGCGCCTTGTCCGCCCCGGCCCGCCGCTCGAAATTCGCCGCAACAGCTTCAGCCGCGACGCCGCCCTGAAACGAGACAGCTTTCTGCCGGACTGGCAATCGTCCATGAGATCTTTCTCGACGATCGTAACTGCAGAGTTCCAGGTAACCGCAATTGACGCCGGCCGCCCGCAAGCAACCAAAAATGCCGGCGCCGACGCCGGCGCTACCGTGAAAACCCGCGTGCGCTACGACCTCATTGGCACCGGTCCCAACGCTCACCGCGAGCAGCGCACCGGCCATTGGGAAATGGAGTGGGAACCTTCGTCAACCAACGATTTCCGCCTCCGCAGCTGGTTTGCCCTCGACGAAACCCAAAGCGGCGCTGCCAGCCCGCTTTTCGCCGACATCACAGCCCACACCCTGGGCAGCAATCCGTCATTCTCTCTGCAACTCCAGCACGGCACCGACTATTGGCGCACGGTGCTCGACGCCGCCTGCGGCATTGACATCTACGGCCACAACGGAGTCTCAGCCGGCGACATTGATAACGACGGCTTCGACGACCTTTATGTTTGCCAGCCTGCGGGTCTCCCCAACCGCCTGTATCGCAATCGCGGCGATGGCACCTTCGAAGACATCACCGAAACTTCCGGAGTAGGGGTTCTCGAAAACACCGCCTGCGCGCTTTTTGCCGACGTTGACAACGACGGCCACCAGGACCTGATCGTGGTGCGCACCAGCGGTCCGCTGCTGTTTCTCAATCAGGGCGGTGGAAAATTCCGCCAGAAACCCGATGCCTTCAAGTTCGCCGCCCTGCCGCAAGGAACCTTCACCGGCGCGGCCGTTGCCGACTACGATCGCGACGGTTGGCTCGATGTCTATTTCTGCCTCTATCTTTATTACCAGGGCACAGAGCAGTACAAATATCCCTCTCCTTATTACGACGCCCAGAATGGCCCGCCGAACTTTCTGCTCCGTAACAACCGCGACGGCACGTTTCGCGACGTAACTGCCGAGGCTGGTCTCAACCATAACAACACCCGCTACAGCTTTTGCTGCGGATGGTGCGACTACGACCGCGACGGCTGGCCCGATCTTTATGTCGTGAACGACTTTGGCCGCAAGAACCTTTACCGCAACAACGGCAACGGCACCTTTACCGATGTCGCTCCGCAAGCGGGCGTCGAAGACGTGGGCGCTGGCATGAGCGTCTCCTGGCTCGACTACGACAAAGACGGTGCCGAAGACCTCTATGTCGCCAATATGTGGACCGCAGCAGGCCTTCGCATTGCCACGCAGAGTCAGTTCCAGCAAAGCGCACCCGAAGAGGTGCGCGCCCTATATCGCAAGCATGCTATGGGCAATTCCTTGTTGCGCAACAACGGCGGCAACTTTCGCGATCAAAGCTCGGCCGCGGGAGTCGAAATGGGCCGCTGGGCGTGGTCCAGCGACGCCTGGGATTTTGACCATGATGGCTTTCCCGATCTCTACATCGCCAACGGCATGATCTCAGGCCCGTCGCGGCCAAGTGATCAAACCAAAGACTTGAACAGTTTCTTCTGGCGCCAGGTGGTTGCCAACTCGCCTGTTGAAGCCAAGCCCGCCCACGATTACGAGCAAGGTTGGAGCGCGCTCAACGAACTCATCCGCGCCGACCAGACCTGGAGCGGCTACGAACGCAACGTCTTCTACGCCAATAACGGCGATGGCACATTCTCCGACGTTTCGGGCGCCGTCGGCCTCGACTTCTTGGAGGATGGCAGGGCCTTTGCGCTCGCCGATTTCGATCGCGACGGCCGCTTGGAAGTGTTTCTAAAGAATCGCAACGCTCCGCAATTGCGAATTTTGAAAAATGTGATCAAGGACTTGCCGCCCGCCATCGCGTTCCGGCTGCGTGGCACAGGAAAAAGCAATCGCGATGCCATCGGCGCAGCGGTCACCGTGGAAACCGAAGCTGGCCGCCAAACCCGCCTGCTGCAAGCGGGATCGGGCTTTCTGTCCCAGCATAGCAAGGAGCTATTCTTTGGTCTGGGAGAAGCTAAGGCGCTGGTACACGCCTCCATCCGCTGGCCGAGTGGCTCCCTGCAGGAACTTCATGATCTGCCGCTCAACCACACGATCTGGGTTGAGGAAGGCTCGCTGCCTTCCCGCATAGAATTTTTTGTGGTCTCCAGGCAGTCTTCTTTACCGCCGGTCGTGCCGCAGCCTGCCGAGTTACTTCCCACCGCAGCAGAGACTTGGCTTCTGGCGCCGATCTCCGCCCCAACGTTCTCTCTCCGTGACTTGAACGGACAGACTCACTCCCTCGCCGCGCTTCGCGGCAAACCCGTTCTCCTTAACTTCTGGACCATGGAGCCACCGGAGTGCCAAAAGGATTTGCAGGCTTTTAGCCACGCTCACACCAGCTGGTCGGCGCAAGGACTTCAGCTGCTCGCAGTGAACGTGAGCGACGCCTCAGCCGCCGAAAAAGTTCGGGCGTTGGCGCGAGAAAAGCATCTTGCCTTCCTCATCCTGCTCGGAACCGACGAAGTCGCCGGTGTCTACAACATTCTTTACCGCTACTTGTTCGATCGCCACCGCGACCTCGGTCTTCCCGCTTCTTTCTTGATTGATCCCGAAGGCGCGGTTGTCAAGGTCTATCAGGGGCCAGTCAATTCCGCGCACGTTGAGCACGACTTCCAGCACATCCCGCAAACCGCAGCCGAACGGATCGCGAAAGCCTTGCCCTTTCCGGGCGTAATCGAAAGCTCCGATTTCTCCCGCAACTATCTCTCTTACGGTTCAGTTTTCTTTCAGCGCGAATACTTCGAGCAGGCCGAAGCGGCCTTTGAACTCGCGCTGCGTGACGACCCCTCGAGCGCCGAAGCGCTCTACGGACTGGGGAGCGTGTTCCTCAAGCAAGGCAAAACCGCCGAAGCCCGCGAGAATTTCCAGCGCGCCACCAAAGCCCCTTCCAGCTATCCAGACACTCTGCCCAACGCCTGGAACAATCTGGGACTTCTGGCCACGCGTGAGGGCCGCACCGACGAAGCGATTCCTTACTTTATCCAGGCGCTCCGCCTGAGTCCTGATCATCGAATTGCCCTGGAAAATCTGGGCAACGCCTATCGCCAGCAGAAGCGCTGGGATGAAGCGCGGCAAACTTTGCAGCACGCGGTCGAGGTGGCCCCGGAAGATGCCGATGCGAACTATAGCCTGGGCATGGTATTTGCCCAACTCGACGACACCGCGGGCACATACCATTATCTGCAACAGGCGCTGAAGTTCCGTCCTGACTATCCCGAGGCTCTCAACAATCTTGGCGTCCTCTTCTTGCGCACTCAACGCCGCGATGAAGCCGTGGCCAGCTTTGAAAAATGCATCCGCGTGGCGCCGGATTTCGATCAGTCTTACCTGAATCTGGCGCGGGTGTATGCCCTGGAAGACCAGCCGGAAAAAGCGCGTGCCGTTTTGCTGGAACTCTTGAAGCAACATCCCGGACATGCGCTGGCGCAGAGCCTCCTCAAACAGCTGCCACGCTAGAACGTCGCGCGAATCAGGGTAAGGTTCGGGATCAATGCGACCGCGAGCCACCGACCGTCGAAGCAGCGAGACTGTCACGCGGGCAGGATTCTTTACTCCGTCAGAGAGCAAGTGCAATCTGCCGGCGGCACGTGCGCCTTCAGGAAACTGGCCACACGGTTGTAGGCGTCAATTTGGTTCTCCACCCGAGCAAAGCCGTGGCCCTCGTTTTCGTAGATTTTGTATTCGGCGGTGCCGCCGCGCTTTTTCACGGCGTCCACAACCTGCAGGGTCTCTTCCTTCGGGCAGCGCGGATCATTTCCTCCCGCCAGCAGAATCAGCGGCGCGGTGATCTTGTCCACAAAGAAAATCGGCGAGCGGTCTTCAAACAACGCCTTGTTCGTCTTGGGATCGCCCATGGTCGCCAGATCCGATTGCTGCAAGACCGGGTCTTCGTTCTCAATCTCCGTAAACCAATTGACAAACGGCACAATCGGCACCCCCGCGCCCCACATCTCGGGCGCTTTGGTCACGCCCATCATGGTGAGGTAGCCGCCATAGCTGCCGCCCATCAACACTAACTTCTTGGGATCGGGATAGCCGGTTTGCTTGATCCAATCGGCGGCGGCCAGTACATCCTGCAAGTCGCCGCCGCCCATATCGAACAGATTGGCCTTCTGGAACTCCTTGCCGTATCCGGTTGAGCCGCGGTAGTTGGGCGCGATCACCATGTAGCCCTGGTTGGCCGCGTATTGAATAAATCGGTTGAAAGAATTCACCGTCTGCGCGGTCGGGCCGCCGTGTACATACACGATGGCGGCGTTTTGGCCGTCGCGCTTCATGTTGTAGGGCACGTAAACGAAAGCGGAGATGGTCCACTTTTTGTCGCGGCTCGGGAAGTGCACCAGGTAGGGCTCAACCATGTCTTCGGGACGAATTCCCGCCAGCAGTGAGTGCGTGACCTGGTGCGACTTGCCAGTGGCCCGCGTGTAGATCCAAACATCGTTGGGAGCGTTGGGGCCGTTGTGGTAATAAAGCAACTCTCCGCCGTCTCGGCTGAAGGCAGACTCGGCTCCGGCCAGCGTGTTCACGCCCACAGGCAAGGGCAGGGAAGCGGTTTTTCCAGTAACCAGGTTGTAAACATAGATTCCGGTATTGCCGTCCACGTTCGCGGTCCAAGTCAGCTCTTTTCCATCGGGTGAGAAATTACCACCGGAAATTTCCCACTTGCCTTCGGTGAGCCAGTTGATTTTTTTCGAGGCGATGTCCAAGAGTCCCACGTTATCGTAGCCGTTGCCGGCGTTGGAAGTAATCAGCAGCTTCTTTCCGTCCGGCGAGAAATCGTTGGCAGAATAAAGCTGCTCGCCATCATGGGGCGTCAACAGTGTGTTCTCGCTTGTGGATACATCGGCTACAAAAATGTTCGAATCCGTGCCTTTGGCCTGTTGCTGTGTATAGGCAATGAATTTGCCATCATGCGACCAGACCGGCCCAACGTTCATTTTGTCCGCGGGTGTATTAGTTGTAAGGTGCCGGGTTTTGTGGAAGAGCGTATCGAAAACGTCTATTTCGAACACCGAAGAAGTCTTGGGCTTAACGATATAGGCAAGATATCGCCCATCCGGCGACCAAGTGGGGTTTTCCTCCGAGATGAGGCGCGTGCTGGTCACGTTGACGACCTCACCCGATTTTGGCGAGACGAGAAATATGTCCCACTGCTCATCGCCGTCATAATCGGATTGGTAGGCGATCCACTTGCCGTTCGGTGACCACGCCGGCGCGGTCTGGCGCTGGTCGCTGACGGTGAGCTGCGTCGGCCATCCTCCGCCTGCCGGCACCAGCCACAAATTATTGCGCCCGCTGATATTGGTGATAAACGCGATGGTCTTGCCGTCCGGCGACCATGCTGTCGCACCCACGCTGCGGGTCATGTAGAGCTTTTCGATGGTCAGGCTCTTTTCTACCTGCGCGTTGGGCTTGGAAGCAATTTTCTTGGGATCGGTGATAACCTGCGGCACGGGCAGGATCTGGGCCAGAGTGAGTGTGGTGCTCATAAGCACGACGATAGCAAATGAGATGACCGTCCGCATGGAGTTGAGCTGGTCTGCAGAAAGTCTAGCAGAGAGCTCGCCCTGTCATCCTGAGCGGAGCGAGAGTTCGCGAAGTGAAATCTCGCGGAGTCGAAGGACCCCGGCGAGCAATAATCAGCGGTATGGCCTCAGGGCATTCGCACGATGCTTTTGCTAACCGTGCCCGGGCCCAGACAACACGTGCGAAGAGACCTACCACGTGGCGTTCTTATGTATCTCCACCGTGCTCCAGGTCTTATCTGCGGCATGGCAAATGTTTTCCAGCGGGCAATCCACGCACTTGGGCGACCGGGCGAAACAGAGTTTGCGGCCATGCCAGATGATCTGGTGCGAAAACAAGATCCACTTCTCTCGCGGAATCGCCCGCATAAGATCCTGCTCGATCTTCTGCGGTTCTTCGCTCCGGGTCAGCTCCAGCCGCCGCGAAATGCGGGTCACGTGCGTGTCCACCACCACGCCATCGGCTTTCTTGAACCACGTACCGAGCACCACATTCGCAGTTTTGCGCGCCACGCCGGGCAGGGTGAGCAGCTTTTCCATGTCGTCGGGCACCTGGCCGCCGAAGTCACTCACAACTTTCTTTGCCGCGCCCACCACCGATTTCGACTTGTTGCGAAAGAACCCAGTGGAGTAAATATCCGGCTGAAGCTGCTCCGGTGTAAGCCGGGCGAAATCCTCGACCGCGGGATATTTCTTGAACAACTCCGGCGTGACACGATTGACATTGACGTCGGTGGACTGCGCCGAAAGGATCGTAGCCACCAGCAGCTCCCACGCGCTCTTGTGGTCCAGGGCACAAGTCACGTCGGGATAGAGTTGATCAAGACGTTTAAGAATCTCGCTTATACGACCAGGATCAAGCGGGTTCCATCCCTTAACGCCGGCTTGGGCGCGTGTCGCCGGCGAAGCTTTGCGGACGCGGCTTCCAGCGCGCAATCGGACGTTCTCTCCCTTGCTGGCTGACTTTTTGGCAGGCGCCGGGCGTCGTCGGCCCTCCTGGCGACCGGTCTTAGCGGGCTGGCGCGGAACTATTCCACGCGGCATACGGTCCTCCTGGGATTCAGCCTGCCATGTTAACAAAAATCGCTAGCGGGGCATGCTGCTGTGGCTTGCGGCCCAATAAGCGGCCGAAGGGCTAGAACCAGCGTGATACGGCTGACAATCTTTTTGCAAACGATTTTGGTGCCAGCGGCTCTGAAGGCCGCTAGAATAAGCAAGTCTCACCTTGGGCCAACCCAATCAGAATCAGGAATGAATGATCCGGTCGCTGCTTCAATCCCGCAGAGCTTTTCCGGCACTGAGCGTGTTGGTTCTGATTTTTGTGCCGTTTTTCTCTATCGCGTCGCGGGCCGCTGATTTCCCGTCGCAGACGTCGCTCGATGCGGGCTTCCGGCTAATGTACAACCTCGACTTTGCTCAGGCGCACCAAGTCTTCGCCAGTTGGCAGCAACAGCATCCGCTCGATCCCATGGGTCCGGTGAGTGACGCCGCCGGGTTTCTCTTCTCCGAGTTCAACCGCCTGGGTGTTCTGGAAGCCCAGTTTTACCAGGATGACCACGCCTTTGAGACGCGCAAGCAGTTCACGCCGGATCCCGCCGTGCGCATCCGCTTCGACGCAGCCCTGGACGTGGCAGAAAGCCGCGCCCGTGCTCTGCTGGCCAAGGACCCGAAAGACCGCGATGGGCTCTTCGCCATGACGCTCTCTGCCGGGCTGAAGTCCGACTACGCCGCCCTGATCGAGAAACGCAACCTCGCGTCGCTGCGCTTCACCCGTGAAGCCACCAGCTGGGCGCAGCAACTGCTGGCCGTGGACAGCAACTACGATGATGCCTATGTCGCAACCGGCGTTTGCAAATACATCGTCGGCAGTATGGCCGCGCCGATGCGCTGGATCTTGCGGATGGGCGGAATCGCGGGCGACAAGCAGGAAGGAATCAAAGAGTTGCAGCGCACCGCCGATGGCGGCCGCTACCTCGGGCCTTTCGCGCGCATTCTGCTGGCTATCGTCTACGTCCGCGAGAAAGACAAGCCTCGCGCCCGCGAACTGCTTGTCTCCCTGCACGACGAATTCCCCAACAATGCTCTCTTCGGGCACGAAATCGCCCGCCTGGATACCGGCCGCTAACACAACCCTCCTTTGTGAGCCTTCGTGCAGACCTTTGTATGCCTTAGTGTGAAGCTCTTTCTTGATGAGGGCCCATTCGAGAAAATGTCGGGAAATTAATACGGCAAGAAGAAGTTAAGAACCACAAAGGCGTGCACGAAGGTACACGAAGTGAGTTTGGATGCCCATCACCCCCGCACGGAAGCCCCTACCCTTGGGAGTCCTGGGGTGATTTACGGGAAATTTACACGATTGTAACCGCACTGTAATAGTCGGGCAGTACAACCGAGCCATTAAAATTTCAGAGGAGGAATAATCGAGTGATACGCCGCATCGCGTTGTTGTTTCTGGCTCTGGCGTTGCCCGCAGTTGGGCAGACCACGCTGAACGCAGCTGGGGCCACTTTCCCGTATCCTATTTACTCCAAATGGTTTAGCGAATACCACAAGGCCCATCCTGATATCGAAATAAATTATCAATCAATCGGCAGCGGCGGGGGAATCCGCCAGGTTCTTGCCGGGACGGTAGACTTCGGCGCCAGCGATGGCCCCATGTCCGACGCGCAGCTAGCCGAGGCCAAGTTCAAAATCCTGCATATCCCCACCGTGTTAGGCGGAGTCGTCCCCGCCTACAACATTCCGGGCGTTTCAGGCGAAGTGAAATTCACCCCCGATGCGCTGGCGGGAATCTTCCTGGGCAAGATCTCTTCCTGGAATGATCCGGCCATTACGAAAGCCAACCCGGGAGTCAATTTTCCCAACCAGCCGATCGTGGTCATTCACCGCTCTGACGGCAGCGGCACTACCTATATCTTCACCGACTACCTGTCCAAGGTCAGCTCTGAATGGGCGGGCGGCCCGAGCAAGGGAACCTCGGTAAAGTGGCCGGTAGGCCTGGGCGGGAAAGGCAATGAAGGCGTAGCGGGCCTAATCCGCCAGATGCCGGGCTCGGTCGGGTACATCGAGCTGATTTACGCCCTACAGAACAACATCCCTTACGGAAGTGTGCGCAACGCCGCCGGGAACTTTATTAAGGCCAGCCTGCAGAGCGTGACTGCTGCAGCCGGATCCATGAAGAACATGCCCGCCGACTTTCGCGTTTCCATCACCAATGCGCCCGGGAAGGATGCTTACCCCATTTCGAGCTTTACCTGGCTGCTGATTCCGGCCCAGTCCAAAGACGCCGCCAAAGGGAAGATCATCAACAACTTCCTCAACTGGATGGTGGACGACGGCCAGAAGATGACTGCCGAGTTGAGCTATGCTCCGCTGCCGGAGACCGTAGCGGAGAAAGTGAAAGACACCATCAAACAAGTGCGGTAAGAGCAGGAGGTCATAGACTACATACTCTCCGCGTCCTCTGGGTCCTTCGTGGTCGGTCAAGTCATGACCAAACCACGGAGCACTCAGAGGACGCGGAGTTTTCAGTACCGGTAATGTCCCTGGTAGTTGTCGCCTGGGTCTATACTGAGCATCTCACGGTAGCGTTTTCGTCCCGCCATGGCCCGTATTTCGCTCGACAATCCGGCGTATTACATCAACCGTAATTTGTCGTGGCTGGCGTTTAACCGGCGCGTCCTGGAAGAGGCCCGGGACGAACAAAACCCGCTTCTGGAGCGGCTGAAGTTTCTTTCAATCAGCGCCAGCAACCTGGATGAATTTTTCGAGGTCCGGGTCGCAGGCTTGGTACAGCAGATTGAAGACGGCTACACCGAAACCGGTCCCGACGGCCTCTCGCTGTTGGAAGAACGTGACGCCCTTAATCGCGAAATTCACCAATTCGTTGCCGATCAGTACAGTTGCTGGAATGAGAACCTGCGTCCCTTGCTGGCGCAACACGGCATCCGTGTGCTGGGATTGCACGAACTGGATGCCAAAGCTAAAGCCTTCGTCGAAGAATACTGTGACCGCGAACTCGATCTGCTGCTGACGCCGGTCACGATTGACCCCGCCCACCCCTTTCCGCGGGTCATCAATAAAGCTCTGACCGTAGGATTTCTGCTGCGCCGCCGCCGCCGCTCTTCCCTCACCTACACCGGCGTAGTAACGGTGCCGCGAGTCTTGCCGCGCCTGATCAAGCTGCCGTCCGAGGGTAGCGACGACTTTATTTTTCTCGCCGATTTGGTGGCTTTCCACGCCGCCCGTATGTATCACGGCTACGACATTGTCTCGGCTGCGGCCTTCCGCGTTACCCGCAACAGCAATCTCTATCTCGCCGAGGAAGAATCGCGCAGCCTGCTGGAGTCGGTGCGTGCCGAACTGCACAACCGCCGCAAGGGTGACGCCGTGCGCCTTGAGATCGAAGGTGAAGCCGATCCCGAAATCATCGAGCGCCTGCGCACCAATTTTGAGATCGAGCCCTGGCAGGTTTTCCCCGTACACGGGCCGGTGAATCTCTCGCGGCTGTTCAACATCTACGAGCAAACCGCGCATCCGGAGCTGAAATTCAAGCCTTTCATCCCCCGCGAATTGCGGCTGACCGCGAAGTCGCAGGACTTGTTCGAAGAACTCCGCCGCCACGACGTCCTGTTGCATCATCCCTATGATTCTTATGACGCTGTGATGTCCTTCATCGGGTCTGCGGCCGAAGATCCGCATGTGCTATCCATCAAACAGACGCTTTACCGTACCAGCGAACACTCCACGATTGTGCCGGCCCTGATCGCCGCCGCCGAGAAGAAGGAAGTGACCGCGGTGGTGGAGCTGAAAGCCCGCTTCGATGAGGACCACAACATCCAGTGGTCGCGCGATCTGGAAGACGCCGGGGTGCAAGTGTTCCACGGCCTAGTGGGGCTGAAGACGCACTGCAAACTGTCACTGCTGGTGCGCCGCGATCCCGATGGCGTCACCCGCCGCTACGCCCACCTGGGCACCGGCAACTACAACGCCAGCACGGCGCGCATCTACACGGACTTGAGCCTGTTCACCGCCGATCCTGAGATCACCGGCGCGGTGCACAACGTTTTCAGCTTTCTTACTGCATATGCCGAATACCCACACTACGATCCGCTGATGGTAGCGCCCCTCGACTTGGCCGAGCGCTGCCTGGTACTGATCGCGCGCGAGACGGAACATGCCCGCCATGGCCGCCCGGCGCACATCATCGCCAAAATGAACGCCCTGCTCGATAAGAACATCATCATGGCGCTCTATCGCGCTTCGCAGGCGGGGGTGCAGGTGGATCTCATCGTGCGCGGCATCTGCGCGCTGCATCCTGGAGTGCGCGGCGTGAGCGACCACATTCGGGTGCGCAGCATCGTGGGCCGCTTTTTGGAGCACAGCCGCATCTTCTACTTCTCCAATGGAGGCCACGAGGAAATCTTTCTGGGCAGCGCCGACTGGATGCCGCGCAATCTCTACGAGCGCGTCGAGGTGCTGTTTCCGCTCAAGGACGCCTTGTTGCGCGAGCGGGTGAAGCAGGAAATTCTCGACGTGTATCTTTCAGATAATGCCAAGGCCCGCCTGTTGCAGAAGGACGGCAGCTACATCCGAGTATGGCAGGCCCACGGCAAGCGCAAGCCGCCTACCGGCGCGGCTCTGGTGAATGCTCAGGACTTGCTGATCGGCATTGCGGAAGGCAAGCAATCGCCGGAGTCGCTGCCTGCGCCCCCGCCGCTGCGGTCAATCCGGGTACCCCGCTCAACCCGCAAAACGACGGTGGGGAAGGAACGATAACCAGCCATGATCCTTTACTTTCTCCGCCATGCCAGCGCCGGCGAGCGTGTGGCCAATCCCAAGAGAGATGAAAAACGTGCCCTGGATAAAGACGGCATGGAGCAGTGCGGCTATGTAGGCCGCGCCCTCGCCGCTCTCGACGTACAGGTGGACGTAATTCTTTCCAGCCCGCTGAAGCGGGCGGCGCAAACCGCGTCGCTGGTCGGCAACGAGATCGGCTATGAGGGCAAGTTGCTGTTTGAAGATGGGCTCCGGCCAGGTGCAACCTTCGCTGACTTCCGCCGGCTGCTGGAGAAGTACGTCAAGTATGAGTCCATCATGGTGGTGGGCCACAATCCCAACCTCAGCGAATTCCTGGGCCGCTCGGTGAGCGACGCCGGCTGCGAAGCCAGCCTGGAGTTGAAAAAGGGCGCAGTAGCCAAGGTAGAAATGCTGCGTAACTCGGCGGCGTTGCAGTGGTGCCTCACACCGAAAATTCTTCGCGCTCTTTACGCAGCGGCGGCCGAAAGTTCTCGTCCGAAAACTTCGCGGAAGTAAGCGGCTTCTTTCTCCACCGCCCACAGTTCCAGGTCCGCGCTGGCGCGGGGTTTCGCCACCAACCGCAGACGCACTCCGCCATTGCGCGTACTCACTCGAGCGCTTTGCACTGCGCCCGTTCGTCCCAGGTTGAGGGCCCGCGCCAGCCGTATCAGTACCACCGCCTTGCGGACATTCTCCCTCTCCTCGGGAGGCAAAACTTTGATCGCGGGATCGCTTGCCGAGGGCCGCGATTTGCCCAGATATCGCGCAATAGCTGCTATAATCCGCCGCTGCTGCGGCGTGAAGCCCAGAATTTCGGAGTGCGAAATAATGTAATACGCATGGCGGTGCCGGCCGTTGCGGCTGACGTAATCGCCCACCTCGTAAAGCATGGCCGCAGCCGAAAGCCACTCCTGATATTCCGGCGACAGGCGGTGCACCGCGCGCAAAGAAGAGAAAAGCTCCGCCACCATCTTGCGCACCTTGAGCGCATGGGAAAGATCCACGCGATAGTGCTCCACCGCAGCCCGAATCGAGTCCCAGCGTTCGGATTCGATTTGCTTGCCGCTGCGCGTGCTACGGTCGTATTCAGCCGCCATCTGCGCCAGCAGGCCGTCCCGCAGGCCGAGCGGCGAATAGCGAAACCCCGGAAGTTGGCAGCGCTCCAGCAACTCAGCGTAGACGGTCGCGCCCGCAATAATGATCTCCGCCCGCCGAGGTCCTACGCCGGCCAGTTTGCGCCGCCCCTCCAACGGCAGGTGCGATAGGAGTCTCGCCATCCCCTGCACTTGAAGACGCGACGTGGTAGCCCCGCGACGCCGGCTGACTTTATACAACCCGCGGCTGAGAGCGGAAAGCGCGTCGCCCGTGCCCGAAGTAGCGATGACTATCTTGGGCCGGGCGCGAATGATTCGCGGCGCGATGCGGTTGATTTCCCGCGCCACGAATCCGCGCAAGCGGTGCAGCTCCAACTTGCGCGGCGGATCGTGGGCGAGGAAGTCGTTGGTCAGGCGCACCGCGCCCAGCGGCAGGCTGACGGTGTCGCGAATGTGCCCCTGGTTTGAGATGGTCAGCTCACAACTTCCCCCGCCCAGATCGAGCATGAGCACAGGAGAATGATCCACGCGCAGACTCGAAACCAGTCCCAGGTGGATGAGGCGCGCTTCCTCTACGCCGGAGATAATTTCCACCTTCCATCCCGTCGTGGAACGGACCCACTCAAGAAACGCCCGGGAATTTCTCGCATCGCGAAGTGCGCTCGTCGCCACTACTCTAGGAGAATCCGCGCCGGCGTTCTGAATGGCGCGGTGAAAGCGCCGCAGCACTTTAACCGTATTTGCCATAGCATCGGGAGAAAGAAAACCGTTGCGAAAAACCGACTCACCCAGGCGGGTGACTTCCCGGTCTTCGTGGATGGCGACAAGCCGCTTGCCGCTGAGCCGCGCGATTTTCAGGCGGACTGAGTTCGATCCGATATCAACCGCGGCAAAGGTCGGCATGGAGATTGAATGTGGGCGCGCACGTCCCCGCGCGAGCTGGAGCTTATCAGAATCAGGGGGGCCATTTCTGCACGTGCGTTATGCGCCACGATTCAGATGCGCCGCCGAGCGCGCGAGAAGGTGCGCGCCCGAACTCAGGCGGCCGACGCGCCTGGCCGCTTGTGTGGCGCGGTCTCGCCTAAGGTTGGTTTCCGCAACAGCGCCGCCTGCGCTGCCGCCAGCGCCTGCAGCGATTGCCGGAATTTCGCCCGCGTGATGTTTTGTAAGGCCGCCACCAGCGCCGATTCCTGCACGCTGCCAAAGAGCTGCCGTGCCCGCTCGCTGAGCTCCAGCCAGTCATGCCAATCCCCGACCACGTCCTGCATGTGCTTGAGTTCATTAACTACGCGCTCGGCTTCGCGGCCCCCGCTGGCCAGTTCGGCTAAATAGCGGGCGCGTTTGCCGGCAAGCCTGAACTCGTGCAGCTTCTTTTCGGTGACCGGGGCATGGTCTTTGTCCACTTCAGCGAACAAGCGCACCGCCTTCGCCACGGGATCAGTTTCCTTGGGAATTTCGGTTTCCTTCGCCGCCCGCTTCAACCGTTTGCGCAACTCGCGCACCAGTTCTTCACTAAACACTTTGGGAAGTTTGCGCTCGCGCTGGGCCCGCTCCTCCAACAATGTCCTCATCAGGCGCGCCCTGCGGTCCGGTTCCTGGGGAATCTTCAGGCCCCGCAGGGCCGCAATCTGCACGTCCAAGTCGCGCACTTTGCCCGCTTTTCTGCGCAGGCGCTCCAGCAAGCGCAGAAGTTTTCTCTGGTTACCGGAAGGCTCAGGCACCAGATCACCCAATATCACCTCAACCCGCCGCGAATAGGTGCGGAAGCGGTGCACGGTGTGGGGCGCCGGCTTTTTCTTCAGCCGGTTCAGATAGCGGCCCAACTTCGCAAAAGCGACACTTCCACTTTCCGGGTCAAACGGCATAATGGATTCAACTTCTGGAGATTCCTTGGGAACTTACTGTGACGGGAGCATCCCCTTTTTGAGGCTTTCCCGTATTATCTTCTGCACCGGGCGGAAGAACCCGGTTATTTTAACACTGCTGTAACCTGAATTTGCTAGCCTGCCACAGATGGCCAACCACGCACTAGGAGCGCCACAATTGCCTGGCCCGCAACCTGTTGCAAAATCAGAAGTTGCAGTCGGAGCAAGGGCGGATGTACCACTCCTCGCCCATACTGGCAACAGCCGCGTGGCGGACGAGATTTTCCGCTATGCCATGCTGGCCTGCGGCCTCTGCGTACTGGCCCTAGTCGGCGTCATTGTCTACGAACTCGCTACCAAGTCGGGTCTTTCCTGGCACGCCTTTGGGATGAAGTTCTTCTTCCGCAGCGAGTGGGACCCAGTCAACGAGCAGTTCGGCGCCCTGCCGTTCGTTTACGGTACGATTGTCTCTTCCATTCTCGCCTTGGTACTTGCGGTGCCGCTGGCCATTGGTGTTGCCGTCTTCGTCACCGAGATGTCACCGGTGTGGTTGCGCGGACCGTTGGCTTTCACCACCGAACTTCTGGCCGCCATCCCCAGCGTGATTTATGGCCTGTGGGCGATTTTCGTTTTGGTGCCGCTCCTGCGTGTTTATGTGCAGCCGTTTCTGGCCAAGTATTTTGGCTGGACCGGACTATTTGACGGCCCGCCCTTCGGCATCGGCATGCTGGCGGCCGGAGTCATTCTCGCCATCATGGTCGTGCCGATCATCTCTTCGATTACCCGGGAAGTTATGACGGCAGTTCCGCGGCAGCAGCGCGAAGCCGTGCTCGCGCTGGGCGCAACCCGCTGGGAGATGATTCGCACCGGCGTGCTGCGCAACGCGCGGGCAGGAATCATGGGCGGAATTATCCTTGGCCTGGGCCGCGCTCTCGGCGAAACCATGGCGGTCACCATGGTGATCGGCAACCGGCCGGAAATCTCGCGCTCCCTCTTCGCGCCCGGTTACACCATGGCCAGCGTGATCGCCAACGAGTTCAGTGAGGCCACCGGCGACGTCTATCTCAGCGCCTTGGTGGAAGTCGGCTTGGCGCTGTTTCTGGTGACCATCATCGTGAACGTTCTGGCTCAACTTCTGGTATGGTCGGTAACTCGCGGCACTCCTGCGAGGGGCAATGCCTGAGACTAAAATTGGTCCTGCTTTCACCTCCCGCCCGGTGAGCCTGGTCCGGCGGCTTACGAATTCTTTCGCCACTTTTGCGGCAGTGGGGGCGGTGGTTCTCGTGCTCGCACCCCTGTTCGCCATATTCGCCTATCTGGTGTACATGGGCATTGGTTCGATTAACTTGGCCTTCCTTACGCAGACGCCGAAGCCGGTAGGCGAGACCGGCGGAGGTATGGCCAACGCCATCGGGGGGACCTGCCTGATCCTGGCGATCGCCAGCAGCTTCGGCGTGCCCATCGGAATCGGTGCGGGAATTTATCTTGCCGAGTACGGCCGCAACCGCTTCGGCGATCTGATTCGGTTTACCGCCGATGTACTCAACGGCGTACCGTCCATCGTGATCGGCATAGTGGCCTATGCAATCGTTGTCCTGACGCAGGGACACTTCTCCGCGCTCGCTGGCGGCGTGGCCTTGGCCATGATGATGATTCCCACTATCAGCCGGACGACCGAAGAAATGTTGCTGCTGGTGCCCAACGCAGTGCGCGAAGCAGCTTATGGACTGGGGGTTTCGCGCTGGCGCACCACGCTTTCGATTACGCTCCGCACCGCCACCTCCGGCGTGATCACCGGCGTAATGCTGGCTTTCGCCCGCGTTGCCGGGGAAACGGCGCCGCTGCTGTTCACCGCCTTCGGCAATCAATATTGGAATTGGAATGCGAATCAGCCCACGGCGGCGCTAAGCCTGCAGATCTACACCTACGCCATTTCGCCGTTTGACGAATGGCACCGCCAGGCGTGGGCGGGGTCGCTGATTCTGATTATCCTGATCGTGCTGTCGGTCACAGCCGTGCGCGTGGCAACCAGCCGTGGAGTTCTGAAAGGGGCATAAACAATGGGCGTAGGCATCCAGGTGGAACACCTCAATGCCTGGTTTGGCAAGACCCAGGCCTTGCAGGATATTAATATGACGGTCGCGGCCAACCACTGCACGGCAGTGATCGGACCTTCGGGCTGTGGCAAGTCCACCTATGTGCGCTGCCTCAACCGCATGCACGAGACCATCCCCGAAGCGCGCGCCACGGGCAAGGTGAAGATCGGCGATGTGGATGTTTACAACGGAACTTCCGCGGTGCAGATTCGCCGCCGCATCGGCATGGTGTTTCAGAAACCCAACCCATTTCCCACCATGTCCATCTATGACAACGTGGCCGCCGGCCTCAAGTTAAACGGCTTTCGCGACCGCCGCCGTCTCGACGAAATCGTCGAGCGCTCGCTGAAAGTTTCTGCCTTGTGGGACGAAGTGAAAGACACGGTGAAGAAAAAATCCGGCGCCAGCCTCTCCGGCGGACAGCAGCAGCGCCTGTGCATCGCCCGAGCCCTGGCGGTTGAGCCGGAAGTTATGCTCATGGACGAGCCTTGTTCCGCACTGGACCCCATCTCCACCGGCAAAATCGAAGAACTCATTTTTCAGCTAAAAGAGAAGTTCACCATCGTGATTGTGACGCATAATATGCAGCAGGCCTCACGCGTGGCGGAGTTCACCGGCTTCTTCCTTTTAGGCAAGCTGATTGAATTCGACAAGACCGAGAAGATCTTCACCACTCCGTCCGACAAGCGAACGGAAGACTACATTACAGGCAGGTTCGGATAATGCGCACTCGCTTTCACCAAGGACTCGATGAACTTCGCGCTAAGCTGCTCCGCATGGGCGGACTGGCCGAGCAGGCTGTAGACCGCGCCTGCCAGGCCTACATTGACCGCGACCTGGCCCGCTGCCACATGGTGCTCGAGGGCGAAACCCAGATCAACATCGCTGAGCGTGAGATTGACGAAATGGCCTTCGACCTTCTCGCCATGCAGCAACCCATGGCTGGCGATCTGCGCTTCATCCTCGCCGTCACCAAGATCAACTCTGACCTGGAACGGGTCGGCGACCAGGCGGTCAACATCGCCGAGCGGGTGATGGATATGGTGGAACTCCCCAAGGCTGATCTGCCGGTGGACATCCCGCGAATGGCGGCGGCAGTTTCCGCCATGGTGCGGCGCGCCCTGGAATCCTTTATCGAAGGCAAAGCCGAACTGGCCCAGGCCGTGCTCGAAATGGACAACGTCATAGACCGCATGAAAGACGAAGCCTTCGTGACCCTGGTCAAGACCATGAACCAGCAGCCCGAAGTGACTCGCCAGGCGCTCGACGCGTTGCTCGTTGCCCGCAATCTGGAGCGCGTAGCCGACCATGCCACCAACATCGCCGAAGACGTCATCTTCTGGGTGCGCGGCGACGATGTGCGCCACAACGTCTCCCCGGAAGAGCGCGAGGCAGCAGTCCGCCAGGAGATCACCCAAAGCACCAAGGCGACCTAACTGGGATGTGAGAACTGACGACTGGTCTTCACCCAAAAAACCTCTCAGCGGTTTTCGTGCGTGCCACGCCTGCAAGAAGCGTTGTCATTCCGAGCCCGGTTGTTGGCGCCAGGAATGTGTATTTGTGAAGGGACATGCGGCAGCAGATTCCCGGCTTCGGTGGGAATGACAACTTGGTTTGGGTTTCGTTCGCCGAACGTGTTCGATAATCCTCGGCTTTCCACTCCTTCTTTTTTTTCTTCTGCGATGCTACAAGTTCTTAAGCTCTGAGGAGGCGACTTGAACCGCTCCGCCTACATCTCCGCTGTTCTACTGCTGACCAGCCTGGTCACAGTTTTCGCGCAAGACAAGCCGCACCAAATCAATCTCCCCACCAGCAAGCGCCTGACGGTTCCGGCTCCCGGGCGTCTGGGCTCGCTGAACAGTTTTCCCGTCACCATCGCCCTCAGCCCCGACGGCCAATATGCCGCCCTGCTGAACGACGGCTACGGCACGCAGCAAGCCCACGGACACCAGTCCATCAGCGTGCTGAATCTGAAGACCAACCAGGTAGCAGATTTCCCAGAGGCCCGCTTGCCTGAGGATGCCCACCAGAGTTACTTCCTCGGCCTGGCTTTTGGCTCCGACAGTTCACATCTCTACGCTTCCATGGGCTCCATCACCGATCCCGAGGGCAGGAGAGAAGGCGACATCGGCGATGGGATCGCCGTGTACACGTTTCGCGACGGCAAAATTACTCCCGAGCGATTCATCAAGATCAGTCCACAGAAGCTGGCCGTCGGCAAGAAGGTTGTCGCTGGCCTCAAGAAGACTGAACCAGGAACCGCCATTCCGTATCCCGCCGGCCTGGCCGTGATCTCGGGAGAAGGAGCTGGTGGCGACAAACTTCTGGTTGCCAACGATCTTTCCGATAACGCAGTCCTGCTCGACTCAGCCTCGGGCCGCGTTGTCAAAACATTCGACCTCAGCACGGGCGAACACATTCCTACATCCTTTCCCTATACCGTGGTCGCAACCCGCGACGGCCGCCGCGCCTGGTGCGGTTTGTGGAACGCCTCGCGGGTGGCGGAACTCGATCTGCAGCAGGGAACCGTGACGCGCTGGATCCCGCTGCTGCAGCCAGCGGACGCCACAGCCCCCGGCTCCCACCCGACTGCTCTCCTGCTCGACCACGACGAGCACCTTCTCTACGTTGCGCTGTCGAACGCCGACCGCGTCGCTGTCGTTTCCACTGACACTGGCCAGATCGTCCGCCTGCTCGATACCCGGGTCGAAGGCCAGAACTTTGCTGGAAGCTATCCCGAAGCCCTGGCACTCTCATCTGATGGAACGCGACTCTACGCCGCCGACTCGGCCATCAACGCAGTCGCCGTCTTCGACGTTTCCCGCCTCAACCCAGCCAACGCCACCGGAGAATCCGTTTCCCTCAAGGCCGAAGGTTTCATTCCAACCGCCTGGTATCCCAGCGCACTTGCCAATGTCGGCGACGACCTGCTGATTGCCACCGCCAAAGGCCAAGGCGCTGGCCCCAACAACTTCGCAGGCCAGACCGACAGCGAGCGCCGCTCGAAGGGGAACGCCTATATACCCACACTTCTCTACGGTTCTCTGGCGCGTCTGAAAACTTCCGAGGTGGAAAAGAACCTCGCCGCATTCTCCCGCCAGGTTGAACAGGACAATCTTTTTCGCAGCGATCCAGGACGCATCCAGTTTGCCCAAGGCTCCAACCCCATTCGCCACGTGATTTATATTCTTAAAGAAAACCGCACCTACGACCAGATTCTCGGCGACCTGAAAGTGGGCAATGGCGATCCGTCGCTGACCATGTACGGCCAGGACGTTACTCCTAACGAGCACAAGCTGGCCCTGCAATTCGGCGTGCTCGACAATTTTTACGACAGCGGCGAAGTTTCCGGCGACGGCCACGAATGGTCCATGGCCGCAATCGCCACCGACTACAACGAAAAAACCTGGCAGATCGGTTATCGCAGCCAGGAGCGTACTTACGATTATCAGGGATCTCTCGCTGACGATTACCCGCTTGATCTCGGCGAGCCTGACGTAGATGCGCCATCCACCGGCTACATTTGGGACAACGTGGCCAGCCACGAACTCAGCTACAGAATCTATGGCGAATTCGTCAACGCCGTATGGTGCAAGCCGGAGAGGGCCGCATCGCCGATGGAAGGTACAACCTCGCCGGAAAGCGCCGCCTGCCCCCATACCGTGGTGAATAAAGGCGAGCGCCTGCCGCAGAACGTGGGCAACCCGCACGGATCGGCCAGTCCGTGGCCCTGGGCGGTGCCCCTGTTCAAGCAGGTGAGGCCGAACAAGGCGGTGTTACGCAATCACTACGATCCCGTATTTCCCGACTTCAACACCGAATATCCCGATCAGCTTCGGGCCGATGAATTCCTGAACGAATTCGCCGGCTTCGTGCGCGCCGCAAAAGAAGGCAAAGGCGAAGAACTGCCTGCGTTCGTTCTGCTTTATCTTCCCGACGACCACACTCACGGCACCGCGCCCGGAAAGCCGCGCCCAGCGGCCTCGGTGGCCGACAACGATCTGGCGGTCGGCCGCGTGGCCGAAGCCGTTTCTCACAGCCCTTACTGGAATGACACCGCCATCTTCATGCTCGAGGACGATGCTCAGGATGGCGCCGATCACGTTGACGCCCATCGTTCCATCGCCTTCGTGATCAGCAAATATTCGCCCGGCTCTGCAGCGCAGCCCTTCGTGGACAGTCGCTTCTACACAACAGTGAATATGATCCACACCATAGAAACGCTGCTGGGCCTGCCGCCGATGAACCAGAACGACGCCTACGCCCCGGTGATGGCCGCGCCGCTCACCGGCCCCGGTACGCAGCGGCCGTTCACCGCCGACTGGAGCAACCGCGATAACGGGCTGATCTACCAGATGAATCCGCCCAAAGGTCAGGGAGCGAAGGCCTCCGCCGAGATGAATTTCACCCGGCCTGACGCTGTGAATACCGCTGTGCTGAATCGTATTCTGTGGCATGATCGCAAAGGCGCCACCCCAATGCCCGCGCCAAAGCACACGGTATTTCCGGCAAAAGCAAAAGACGACGACTAGATCGCTTGCGGAAGACGCTGCGTCCAGATCGTGCACGGACTGCCCCGGGTGTGCTACAAGACCTGCATGCGAACTTCAACCCTCCTCGCCGTGGCCTGCTGCCTGGGGATGTCATCAACCGTCGCTCAGCAGATCGTACCGGCAGAGCCCACTGTGACAGCCTTCGAGTGTCCCGAGTATCCCGCGCTGGCTGCATCGAATCGGTTGCAAGGCGTCGTGAAGCTGCGAGTCACGACTGATGGGCACCATGCGGTGGACGTGAAGCTCCTCTCGGGGCATCCGATGCTGGCACCTACTGCGTACCATAACGTCCAAACGTGGAAATTCGCCGACCATCCTCCGACCACATTTGTCGTCACCTACTATTTTGTCAACGAGAGTAGTCGCGACTCCGATAGTGCCGCTAAGTGTGCTGCAAAGATGGAGCTACCGACAAAGGTAACGGTAAGTACTAAACTCGGAGGCCCGCAATCCGAGAGAACCAATGCCCCGGCCAGCTGGAAAGAATACACCTACCCGGCGGATAATTTTGCGGTCAGCCTGCCAGCCGCGCCAAACCCGCACAAGGATGCCCAATTTCCCGATGTGAACATGACCGTCTACACCAGTGGCGGCGTTACTCTTCGTGCCGAAGATGCGCCGCATGGCTGCGACTCTGCAATTTCTGACCAATTGAAGATGCTGGAAGAGTTCAAGAGTGGTAGAAGTAGGCCCAGCGTCGCGCAGCCGCAGTTCCAATTAAATTTATCATCGGTCAGACAAGGTAGTGTCGAAGGGCGCCCATTCCTTGAATTTGAACAGACCGTGCAGGCCAGCACCAACGATTACGAGCGATGGTACTGTGTAGGCAGGAAACTCTACGTTTTTTCTGCGGCATGGCCCGTCGGTCAGGCTAGACCGGAGAGCCTAGAGCGGATAGTGCGCTCCTTTCGGCTTCTCAACAAGTAATGACGATCCGACCGCTCTATCTTTATTGGTAGCCGGCGTAGTCTAACGGTTCCGCGACGAACCGTCGCGCAGCGCTGCAATGTAGGGTGCCGACGAAGTTTCGCTCCCATGCCTCATTTCTCCGCCTTCTCCCCACTCTCCACGTCCGCAAACGAAAATGCCAGGGACACGTTGGGATGCTCTTTCCCCGCCACCTCCACATACGGATACACAAAATAATTCAAAGGCGGCCCCTCCTGGGCCGGCTTCAGCACCAGGTCCCGTCCCATGCTGAATTGCACACGGTTCACATCGTGCGCCCCAAAAAAGTAGTCGCGTTTTTCCTGGTGCTTCCACGCCTCGGAAATGTCCACCGGCACCCATCCATGTTCAGGCTCGAAGAAATCCGCCCAGCAGTGGTAGCCGGCAACTTCCCCGGCGTGCTTGTCTGCGGGCAACGGAAAACCAATCTCAAAGCGCGCCGGGATTCCCTGCGACCGCGCCATTGCAATAAACAGCGAATGAAAATCGGTGCAGTTGCCTTTCTTCGCGTCGCAGGCGTAAAGCACGTCGCCATGTCCCCAGCCGGTGCCAGTTTTGTCATAGCGCATGGTGGTGAAAACGTAGTCATAAATGGCCCGCGCTTTTTCCAGAGGAGTATTCTTGTCAGCCGCCACTTTGGCCGCCAACTCAGCCGGCAACCCGGTAACCGGCACCAGCTTGTCGGGACCCAGGTATTCTTTCATTTCGCGTTTATCCAGCGAGAGCGCGGCCAAGTGCGGACGCGCCGCTCCCAGCGTTACCCGCTCCCGCCGCACTACGTCGTACACGACTTCAAAATGCAATTCGGGCTTTGAAGCCGTGGAGGTTTCCGCAAAGTAAATTTCATTCCCGAATTTCGATTCATGGGTTTTCTTCAAGGGCAGTTCCCCGCTGGCGGAGATGACCTTTACGTCCTGAAAATCGTCGGAGTACGCTGCCGGAAACCAAACTCGAACTTTTTCGCCCTGGGGGATATCCTTGACTGTAAATCCATAGTGAAATGTGAAGTGGCGCGTGGTCTGCGCGGAAGCTAATGCCGCACACACCGTTAGCACAAGCAGCAATGGCCGAATCTTGCAAAGCATAGGCAAATCCTTTCGTGCGCTGTAGAGACGCGGTCGAAAGCCATCTCTACAAGAGTGCGGATGTTCAGGTGATCCCGTCAACTCACTGGGAAACGGCGCACCGGCGTTTTAGGAGCAACACCAGTCAAGTAAAGCCGCGCTGCGGAGAACGTACGTAAAGCATGGCACACATCTGATGCCCCCGATTCTAATGACATCCCAACTGCCAACACAACCTCGGCCTACCCGCTTTAACCGGGCTGTAACATTTGATCCGCCGCGCCGAACATCGCAACTTGCTGCATAAGTAGCCAGGCACGCTCTTCGCCCATCCTTTAAAATCTTCCTGTGCCGCCAGCGATCCAATGCCGCGACCTCCGCAAGACCTACGATGGCAAAGTCGAAGCCGTCCGCGGCCTGAGTCTGCAGATCGAAGCCGGCGAATGTTTCGGCCTGCTCGGCCCCAACGGAGCAGGGAAGACCACCACCATCGAAATCCTCGAGGGCCTGCTCGAACCCACTTCCGGCGAGGTTACGATCCTCGGCCAAAATTGGCGTGATAATGCCCGCGAGCTGCGCGAGTCCATGGGCATCTCGTTGCAAGAAACCCGTCTTTCCGAGAAACTCACAGTCCGCGAAACGATTGATTTATTCTCCAGCTTCTACCGCCGCCCCCGCGCCCCCGAAGAAGTTCTCGAAGAGCTGCAGCTATCCGAAAAATCCGATTCCTGGGTCGGCAAACTTTCCGGCGGCCAGCGTCAGCGCCTTGCCGTGGCCACTGCGCTGGTGGGCAATCCCAAAGTTCTTTTCCTCGACGAGCCCACCACCGGCCTCGACCCGCAAAGCCGCCGCCAGCTCTGGGAGATCATTCGCGGCTTCCAAGAAAGAGGCGGCACCGTTCTGCTCACCACCCACTACATGGACGAAGCCGAGCGCCTATGCGATCGCCTCGCCATCGTGGACCACGGCCTGATCATCGCCGAAGGCACGCCCGCCGACCTCATTGACCGCCTGGGCGGACATCACATGGTGGAGTTCGCGGTCAGTGGAGGCCGAAATGGCGATCATCACGGCAGCGCCAACGGGGCAGGCCTGGAGCAGTGGAAAGCATTGCCCGGAGTGGAATCCGCGCGCCACGAAGAAGGAGACGGCATGGTGTGCCTCACAGTTCACGAGCCGCATCGCACGATCCCGGCTCTGCTCGATGCCGTGGCCAGACAAGGCAGTAAGCTCGAGCACCTGACCACCCGCCAGGCAAGTTTGGAAGACGTTTTTGTGCGTCTGACCGGAAGGCACCTAAGGGAGGAATGACCGAGACGCTGGCAAGACCCGGCCCTGCAGAGAACCCAATGACCGTTGCTCAAGAAACTCCAACCCTGGGACAAAAGCCGACTCACGTTCCCCCTACGACCAACCGATGGTCGGGCTTTGCCCACATCCTCGGTGCCCGCATGAAAGAACTCAAACGCGAGCCCGAAGTCATCTTCTGGGTCTTCGTGTTCCCGCTGCTGCTCGCCCTGGGCCTCGGCATCGCCTTCCGCAACAAGCCGGCTGATACCTCTTCGGTCGCCATCGTCGAAGGCCCCGGCGCACAGCAAGCTCTGACCCTGCTGCAAAGCAGCCAGCACAAATCTTCTATTCACGTCACCGTGCTCCCGCGGGCAGAAGCCATGCAGGACCTGCGCCTGGGAAAATACGACATCGTCCTCGAGCCCGATGGCGAAGGAGGCTACCAATATTATTTCGATCCCTCGATCTCGCAGAGCGTTTTGGCGCACACGTTGATCAACGACGCCCTGCAGTCCGCCGCCGGCCGGAAAGATCCACTGCCCACGTCCACCATCACTTCCAGCGCCCCGGGTTCGCGCTACATTGATTTCCTCATCCCCGGTCTGCTGGGCATGAACCTCATGAACTCCGGCATGTGGGGAATCGGTTTCGCCCTGGTCGAAATGCGGCAGCGCAAACTGCTGAAGCGCTTCGTCGCCACGCCCATGCGCCGCAGCGATTTTCTTCTCGCCCTGACCGCCAGCCGCCTGATTCTCATGGTTGTGGAAATCGGCCTGCTCCTGCTCTTCGGCGTCATCGTCTTTCACATGGTGGTGCTGGGCTCCTGGCTCACCATCATGCTGATCGGCGCTCTCGGTTCGGTCACCTTCGGCGCCATCGGCCTGCTTACCGCCAGCCGCGCCCAAAAAATCGAAAGCGTCAGCGGCCTCATCAACGTTGTAATGATGCCCATGTGGATCTTCTCCGGCGTCTTCTTTTCCTACGAACGCTTTCCCGCCGTGGTGCTGCCTTTCATCCGTGCGCTACCACTCACCGCGCTCAACGACGCGCTCCGCGCCACGATTCTGCAAGGCGAACCGCTCGCCGCCCAGGGATGGCGCCTTCTAGTCCTGCTTCTCTGGGGCGGAATTTCTTTCATCCTCGCCCTGCGCTGGTTCCGCTGGACGTAGTCAGTCATCGGTCATCAGTCGTCAGGCTTCAACTCCGCTGGCGCTGACTCCTGCAGCGAGTTGCCGTCCTTCGTGTACCTTCGCGGTTATTTGTAGTCGCTGCGCACCCTCGGGAAACCGCGCGCAAATATCAGCGTCAATCCCCGGCCCAAAAGCAAAAGCGCAGTCCTTCTGATGACGAAGGCTGACGACTGAAGACCGACGACTGAAGACGGATTTTTTCGCTTCCCATCAAACTTTCCCGTGTTAAAATAAATTCAGTTCTTCGAAAAACTTCAAACGCAGTTACGGGCGAGCCCTGTTCACTTTTGCCGCGACTGGCGACCGGTTACTGTAGTCACCGCCCCTCGCCAGCCTAACCTCTTAATTCGTTTCTTTCCGCGTATACTTCGCGGTTAGTTGCACTTACGCCACTACGTGCCCGGCAACGGCGTGCTAACAATCTATTCGCAGTGCAGGAGACGGCATGGAATTGCTGGAATGCCAAGGCGCATGTGTCTCGTTCATGGAAGAGCTGCGGTGCGCCCGGAAACGGGTCCTGCTACTCGACTATGACGGCACGCTGGCGCCTTTCATCAAAGAGCGCGACCGCGCATTTCCCTATCGGGAGGTTCCGGCCTTGCTCCGCGATATCATGGCACGGGGCACCCAGGTCGCGCTCATCAGCGGCCGCCCGGCCCGCCAGCTGGCATCGCTCAGCGGATTCAATCCTCAGCCTGAAATCTGGGGGAGCTATGGCTTGGAGCATTTGTCAGCTGATGGCATCTACCGCTTCAACGCACCCAGCCGTGTGCAGTCCGCGGGCCTGGTTGCCGCAATTAACACTTTGCAGGGCAACGGTTTTGAAGGCAAAGTAGAACGAAAGCCCAGCAGCGTCGCCCTCCACTGGAGAGGGCTGGACCAAGCGGAAGCGGACCACCTGCGTGGCGAAATCCTGCAACTCTGGTCGCCGCTGGCCGCTGCCAACGAATTGCGCCTTCTGAACTTCGACGGCGGCATCGAACTTTGTGTTCCTGCAGCAGACAAAGGTAAGCCGGTTCGCGGCATCTTAGAAGGACTTGATTCCGGGGCTGCCGTCGCATATCTCGGCGACGACGAAACCGATGAGGATGCATTCGTAGCGCTGAAGGGAAGGGGACTGGCGGTGTTAGTCCGTTCCGAATCACGGCCCACTGCGGCTGATCTCTGGCTCAAGCCACCCGAGGAGCTCTACCAGTTTCTTCGCCAGTGGCTGCAAAAAAGCGGAGGTGAAGCATGACGCCCATGCAAGGACATCTCATTCTCGTTTCCAACCGGCTCCCCGTTTCACTGCAGGGTCCGGGCGACAACCTGCGGGTTGAGCCCAGCCCCGGCGGCTTGGCCACCGCCCTTTCCGCGGTTTGGAACAACTACAAAGATGGCGTGTGGATCGGATGGCCCGGCGCTGAAGTCGAGGCCGACGTCCAAAGCCTGCTCGATAATGTTTCCAAAGATCAACCCTACCAACTGCGCGCCGTGCTGCTCACCGCCCAGGAAATCGAAAAGTTCTACGCCGGCTTCGCCAATGAAATTATCTGGCCGCTGTTTCACGATCTGCAGTCGCGCTGCAACTTCCGCCCGGAATATTGGGAAGCCTATCAGCAGGTGAACCGCAAGTACGCCCGCGCTGTCGCCAACTCCGCCAGCCCCGGAGACTTTGCCTGGGTCCACGACTACCAGCTCATGCTCGTTGCCCACTCCCTGCGCGACATGGGCGTTCGTGCCCGCCTCGGGTATTTTCAGCACATTCCCTTTCCACCACCGGATGTTTTCGAGAAACTCCCCTGGCGTGAGTGTGTGCTGCGTGCCTTGCTCGAGTTCGATGTTCTCGGCTTCCAAACCAGCCGTGACCGTACCAACTTCATAAGCTGCATTGCCGAATTGCTTCCCCAAGCCGAAATCCAAGCCTCCGATCAGCAACAAGCCATCATCCAGTTCGCGGGCCGGCGTGTGGTCACTGGGGCCTTTCCCATCAGCATTGATTTCGATGAATTCGCCGTTCCCGCGTCCTCACCCGAGACCGGCACTCGTGCCGCCGCCATCCGCGCCGAGCTTATGGAAAACATAATGCTCCTCGGCGTAGATCGTATGGATTACACCAAGGGCATTCCCGAGCGCCTGCAGGCTTTCCGCTTGCTGCTAGAGCGTTTTCCCGAGGTACGCCGCCAGATAACTCTGGTGCAAATCGTCGTTCCCAGCCGCTCCGGCATTCCGGAGTACAAGGGATTGCGCGAAGAAGTGGAACTTCTCGTCAGCCAGATCAACGGCCAATTTACCCAGCCGGGATGGGTCCCCATCCACTACATGTACCGCAACATGCCGCGCCCGGAACTGCTGGCCTACTACCGCGCCGCCGATGTGGCCCTCATCACTCCGCTCAAGGACGGCATGAACCTGGTGGCCAAAGAATTCTGCGCCGCCCAGATTGACGAGCGGGGCGTGCTGGTGCTCAGCGAATTCGCCGGCGCCAGCCCCGAGCTGCGGCATGGTGCGCTCATAGTGAACCCTAATGATTTCGTCGGCGTGGCCAATGCCATCCGCGAAGCCTGCCTGATGTCGGCGGACGAAAAGCTCAGCCGCATGCGCCTGCTGCGCGAAATCGTGAAGAACCACAACATTCATCGCTGGACCAGTTCATTCCTCGCCGCCGCCGCGCCGCCAACCGAAGCAGCCGCCGCCGCAGCCGGCGAGGGCAACTCGAGCGACAACAACCACCAGAAGTCGTCCTCGAACCACGACAAGGGGACCCCGGGCGTGGCCCTGGTCGCCCGCGCCCTGACCGGTCGCCTGCCGCAAAGAAAAATTGTCTCCAGGCCCATGCCAACGTTCCTGGCGACGTAAGGCGGAGCCGTTCTCCGCCGCGAATTCGGCCGCCAGAGCGAACCGCGTAGGGACAGCCGTCCCGGCTGTCCAGCAAGGGCGAAGCCCGAGCCAAAGAATCCCAAACTGCCAAAAGCATTTCCGAGGTTTGCCCGTTGCACAGCCGAACGGCAATATCCGCAGGAATTACGTCGTGATTGCCGGCCAAGAGGAACATCATCCCGAAGGCAGTTACTTCATCGAATGGCGCGAGAGTGGTGCCCGTCGCCGCCAGTCGGTTGGCGCGATTCCGTCGGATGTTACTGGCCGAAGCGCAGAGGAAGCGCGCCGCGGTGAACGCGCAGGCGGTCGGCATTGAAATTGTGGGCGAAGACCCAGCCACCGGCGCGCTGTACCTGAAGGATGCGGTCGAGAAGTACCTCAGGGAGATCGAGATGAACCGGGCCCGTTCAGCCTTCATCCACTATCGCCATACGCTCGACCTCTTCAAACCATCGTGCCGTAAGGTGCTGGGGGTCAACCTGGAGGGACAGAAGGAAGTGCTGGGGCTGATTCCTTCGACCCAAGTCGGGCAGGTGCAGCGCTTGTAATAGCGATCTGTGCTCTTGCAAAGGGAGGGATTGTGACGGCGGCAAACGGTAAGCATGCCGCCATCCTCGTACAATTTGCAACAGCATTCTTATATGTCATTGAAAATAAACATGTAAAGTATGGTGGAGGCGGCGGGAGTCGAACCCGCGTCCGAAAAGGTTACTGGTCAGGAGACTACATGCTTATTCGCGTTCCGGCCCCGGGCGTTGGGCCTGGCCGCTTGCGCGGCTGGGCTTCCCCCTGGACGTTCGCGGCCGCCGCTCAGAACGGACAAGAAACGGTTGCCACTAGCCTGAAATCTTAGCCCCTCTGCCCAGACGTAGCAGAGAAGAGCAGCCCGCTGTGTGACGTCCTTCGGAGGCCCACGGGCGAAGCCTCCTGGGACGGCTGCCTAAACTAGTTAGGCTGCGTATGCCATTGGTTGATTGGCAATTATCATTTTGCACGCGATTACGGGTGTGTGCACCCCGGCATGCCTCCTGGCCGCAAGCATCTCCGTCGAAGCCGTGACGCCCCCACTGGTGGGAATGGCCGGTAAAGAACTGAAGTCAGTTTAACAGACTCTGACCGTGCTAAGTAGATGTCTGAGCGCTCGGCTCGGCAGCAAGACATCTCTCAAAACCGAGGCCGGAATCCAGCAGGCTGCCGAAAAGCGATTTTCTGTGGCGCCGTTTCACCTCAGCGGCTAAAGCCGGGACCGAAAACAACCCAATTAACGCAGCGCTGAAGCGCTGCGCCATCCAAAATCACTAATCATTGGTCATTAATCATTGGTCATTGGGGCCGCCGAGTTTTTCAGAGTGCTGTTTTCCTGCTTTGGAACCGATGGCGGAGGTACCCCCCCTCCCCCTCTGGAGTCGTAAAATATTGAGCCGAAAGTACTTGCCAAAAACGGCGCGCAAAATATAGATGTGAAAGAGCTTAAGTACTAAAATCTTGAGCCGCAAGCACTTAGCCTGAGCTTTGGGTTTCAGCGACTGTCCTTCTCTAGGATGGGCCAGATTTAATTTTCGGTCAATGGAAATACAGCGAATGGAGCGGGGCCTTTCCCGCTCTGGGAATGGCGATCCCCCCGCTCTGACCGCGGGCACGCCTCCGCGATGGATGTTCTGTCAAAAGGGCGTGCGGGTTTCCGAAGTGGCCGTGCTTCTCGGAAAATCAATCAGAGTTGTCGAGAAGCCGGGTACCCAAGTTCGCGCCCCGTTCTAACTTCTCATTTCCACAACGCTCAGAATTTGGGTCACTAACCTGGGGCACCGGGCAGCGTAACGGCACCACCCATCGTGGTTAGAGTTCATGGTCTAGCCGAAAGGGTGCGCCACCCGCCCATAGTCGATAGCCTTTTGTGATGGTGTCAATCGTGGTTTTTGCCTTTGATGAAAGCAGCCTTGGTTCGTTCGATGAGGTAAGGATCGCTTATCTGATGTTCCAGATCAGGCGTCTGGTTAAGATCAAAGTAGTACGGGCTGCCCGTAGATGTGAACGCAGTCTTTGACTCGTAATATTTTCCCTTAATAAACCAATACTGCCGTGGGATCGCGTTCCTGTCAGCGGGGATCACACCATCCGATCCCAAAAGGCTGAGATGCTGGATGAACCATGCGTACTCATTTTCCTTCTGTCGGTTGCAAACCCTCACGAAGCTAAAAGTCTCTTCCTTCCGATAATCCTCGGGCTTCAGATTCGCACAATACTGCTCGATGAAATCAATGTTCTGTTTCAGCCAAGGCGCGAAATCTTTGAGTTGCACTCCCACGAACTCACGCATTTTCTGCCATTCCTCAGGCAGAAAACCTTCGCCATCACATGGTTCCCACGTACCATCGTCGAACACGATAACGTTCACGAAGCTACGGTTGTAGTAGGGAGTGATGTGCCCCGGTTCGTTGGACCATTCGCCATGTAAGTTCTCGGTTGATGTTGAGCGGGGATGAGGTCCGGAGCAGGGGACGGCGTTTGAGTCCCCTGCTCTGGCAGCCTTGTACTAGCTTTCCTCATGCCTGCATCTCCAACTGCTTCTGCGCAAACGCTGCCGGCGGCAAGTAACGCAACGAACTGTGCGGCCGTTGCTGGTTGTAGTCTTGCCGCCAAGCTTCGATCTTTCGCCGTGCATCGCTGAGACTGGTGAACCAGTTCGCGTTCAAACATTCGTCCCGCAGTCGCCCGTTGAAGCTTTCCGCGTAGGCGTTCTGTACCGGCTTGCCGGGTTGAATGAACTCCAGCCGCACCCCGTGCTCCTCGCTCCACGCGGCCATAGCTCGCCCGCGGAATTCTGGTCCGTTGTCGAGCACGATGGCTTCCGGCAGCCCGCGCTCACCGGCAATCCGATCCAGCACCCGCCGCACTCGCAGACCGCCCAGCGAGGTATCGATCTCAATCGCCGGGCACTCCCGCGTGTAGTCATCGACAATGGTCAGCATGCGAATCACTCTTCCCCTGCTCACGCAATCACTGACGAAATCCATCGCCCATCGTTGGTTCGGCCTGGTTGACACCGCCTGGCTCACCGCCCCCGTCCAACGCAGCCGCCGTCGCTGTCGGATCCGCATAACCAAGCCCTCC
>Ga0335078_10000642_pt1 | contig 53418 bp, 37 predicted proteins | sample Lox_Sample_32_FD_206711 | JGI IMG/M metagenome (GOLD analysis project Ga0335078, IMG submission 206711) | Soil microbial communities from Loxahatchee National Wildlife Refuge, Florida, United States - Lox_Sample_3.2 | ecosystem: Environmental > Terrestrial > Soil > Wetlands | place: USA... | reverse complement strand
ACCGGATCGTGCGGCGCTACCAGCGTCGGCCTGGGCGGGCCGGCGGACATCCGCCAGCCGGCCGATGTTCCGCCGGCCCGGCCGCGTGAGGCTGGGCGGGTGGAGATCCGTCTCTCGTTCGACTCGATCGACCCCCCGGCGGGCCGGCTCCGGGTACTGCCCGGGCCCGGGGAGCCCGCCGGGCCCGGCGATCCCGGCGGGCCCGGCGCCGGGGACGGTCCGCCCGCGCCGCGTGAGATCCGGTTCTGCGGCTGGCTCGGCCTGCTGCGGGTCCTGTACGAGGTGACCGGGTCACCGGCCAGCGGCCCACCAGGCCGGCCATGACATGACCAGCCTGGCCGCGACATGACCACACTGGACGCACCGCCGGAGCGCAGTACCATCCCGGCTATGGCCGCGATCGCGCCCGCCGCGGGCCTTTACGGCCGCGAGGCCGAGATCAGCCAGCTCAGCCACGCGCTGGACCGGGCGGCCGCCGGGCACCTGGCGGTCGTCCTCGTCGAGGGCGAGCCCGGGATCGGCAAGACCCGGCTGCTGGCCGAGGCGCTCGGCGCCGCCCGCGGCCGCGGCCTGCAGGTCGCCACCGCGGGTGCCGAGGAACTGGAGGGCAGCCGGCCGTTCGGGGTCATCGCCGAGGCGCTGGGCTGCGTTCGGTCCGCCGCCGACCCGCAGCGGGCCGCGATCGCCGAGCTGCTGGCTGCGCACGGCCACGGCCACGGCGGCCCGATCACCGTCAGCAGCGACCCCGGGCTGCAGTTCCGCGCGGTCGACGCGCTGACCGACCTGGCCGAGGAACTCGCGCTGCGAGCGCCCCTGGTGATCGGCCTGGACGATCTCCAGTGGGCCGACCCGTCCAGCCTGCTGACGCTCAGCGCGCTCGGCCGGCGGCTGGCTGATCTGCCGGTGGCGCTGCTCGGCTGCTTCCGGCAGGTGCCGCGCGGCCCGGTGCTGGCGCGGGTGCTCGACTCGCTGGGCGGCGCCGGGGCAGCCTGGCTGGCCCTGCGCCGCCTGGCCGACGGCGCGGTGTCCGGCCTGGTCACCGAGACCCTCGGCGCGGAGCCGGGCCCAGCGCTGCTGGCCCAGCTGGCGGGCGCGGCCGGCAACCCGCTGTTCGTCACCGAACTGCTCGGCGCCCTGGTGCAGGACGGGTCATTGCGCACCGCGGCCGGACGGGCCGAGGTGACCGGGCTGACGCTGCCACCGACCCTGCGGCTGACCATCCTGCGCCGGCTCAGCTCGCTGCCAGAAGAAACCCTCCGTGCGCTCCGGCCGGCCTCGATTCTCGGCTCCAGCTTCTCGCTCACCGACCTGTCTACTACTACCGAACGGCCGGTGCTCGCCCTGTCCCTCGACCTGGCTGACGCGCTCGCGGCGCGGGTGCTGGCCGACGACGGCGCGCGGCTGCGCTTCCGCCACGACCTGATCCGCGACGCGATCTACACCGATCTGCCGGGCAGCGTGCGCCTGGCCCTGCACCGGGAGGCCGGGCAGCGGCTGGCCGAGGCGGGTGCCCCGGCCCGGCAGGTCGCCGAGCAGCTCGGCCGCGGCGCGGCGGTGGGCGACGCCGAGGCCATCGGCTGGCTGACCCGGGCTGCCCGCGAGGCCGCCGCGAGTTCCCCGGACACCGCCGCCGATCTGCTGGCGCGGGCCGTCGGGCTGATGGCGGCGGGTGATCCCGCCCGGGACCGGGCGCTGGCCGAGCGGGCCCGCAGTCTGCTGATGGCGGGCCGGATCACGGACGCGGTGGCGGAGTCCCGCAGCCTGCTCGGCGCGGGCCACGACCCGTCGGCCGCGGCCAGCGCGCGCAGCTGCCTCGGCCAGGCCCTGCTCATGCAGGGCCAGCTCGAGGACGCCCGGCGCGAGCTGGACCAGGCCGTAGCCTCACCGCTGCTCACCGGGGCGGAACGCGCGATCGCGCTGGGCTGGGCGTGCGGCTCCCGCTGGGCCCTCGGCGACCTGGACGGCGCCGCCGCCACCGCCGAGCGGGTCAGGCCGGAGGCGGCCGCGGCCGGGCATCACGTGGCCACCAGCATCGCGCTCACCGGCCTGGCGCAGGTGGCCGAGCACCGCGCCCAGCTGCACCAGGCGCGGCAGCTCATCGATGAGGCCGTCCGGCTGGCCGACGAGAGCCCGGGTCACGCGGGTCACGGGTTCCCGGTGCACATGCACCGGGGGCACATCCTGGTCGGCCTGGACCAGATCGGGGCGGCCCGGGCCACGCTGGCCACCGGCCGGCGGATCAGTGAGGAACTCGGTGTCCGCTGGCCGCTGGTCAGCTATCAGGCCTTCCTGGGCCTGACCGAGTTCGCCGCGGGCGAGTGGGACGACGCCACCGCCGAGCTGGAGGCGAGCATCGGCCTGGCCGAGGAGACCAGCGAGACCTTCAACCTCGTGCTCAGCCACAACCTGCTCGCCCTGATCCGGCTGCACCGCAACGACTTGCCCGGGGCCGAGCAGGCCGCCGCCGCGGCCGAACGCCTGCTGGCCGGCGCCGGCCCGCGGCACCGCACCTACGGGGCGATGTGGGCCCGGGCGCTGCTGCTGGAGGCGGGCGGCCAGGCGGCCGCGGCCTGCACCGCGCTGGCCGCCCTGTGGGACCAGTACGCCGAGCGGGACATGGCGCTGGAATACCCGGCGCTCGGCCCGGACCTGGTCCGCCTGGCCCTGGCCGCGGGCCGCGCCAGCCGCGCCCGGGAGGCGGCTGCCGCGGTGGCCGCGATCGCCGCGGCGAACCGGGTGCCGTGGCTCACCGGTGCCGCGCTGCGCTGCCAGGGACTGGCCACCGGGGACGCCGCGCTGCTCGCCGCGGCCGTGGACGCCTACGCGGGCGGCCCGCGGCCGCTGGACCGGGCGCTGGCCGCTGAGGACGCGGGCCGTGCCCTGGCCCAGCACGGGGACACCGGCCGGGCCCGCGATTTCCTGGAGCAGGCCGTGGCTGGCTACGAACAGCTGGACGCCGCCCGCGACCTGGCCCGCACCGAAGCGCTCCTGCGTGACCTGGGCATCCACCGGGGCCGCCGCGGGCCACGCGGGCGCCCGAAGTACGGCTGGCCCAGCCTGACCGAGACCGAGCTGACCGTGACCGGCCTGGTCGCCGAGGGCCTGTCCAACCCGCAGATCGGCGCGCGGCTGTACGTGTCCCGGCGCACCGTGCAGACCCATCTCGCGCACATCTTCGCCAAGCTGGACATCACCTCCCGGGCCCAGCTCGCCGCCATCGCGGCCCGCCGGCCCGGCTGACCGGGTTCCGCCAGCTGGCGGATGTTCCCCCCGGCCGCCACCGGGCAGCCTGGATGGCGCAGGTTCGGAAAACGGAGGAGCCATGAACTGCACCCGTAAGCACACCCTGGTCACCGGCGCTTCCTCGGGCATCGGCCGGGCTACCGCGCTGCGCCTCGCCACCGCCGGGCAGCATGTCTACGCCGGGGTCCGGCGGGAAGCCGACGGAGCCCAGCTGATCCGCGCCGCGGCCGGCGGTGAGGTCACCCCGGTGCGCCTCGACGTCACCGAGGCCAGCCAGATCGCCGAGGCTGCCGCGGAGATCGAGGGGCACGCCCCGGGCGGGCTGGACGGCCTGGTCAACAACGCCGGGTACGGCCTGGCCAGCCCGACCGAGCTGGTCCCGCTGGAGGCGTTCCGGCGGCAGCTGGACGTGAACGTGACCGGGCAGCTCGCGGTCACCCAGGCGATGCTGCCGCTGCTGCGCCGGGCGGCCGGGCGGATCGTGATCGTCAGCACCATCGGGGTCCGGTTCAACCCGCCGTTCGCCGGGCCGCTGGACGCGGCCAAGGCCGCGCTGACCGCGCTGGCCGATTCGCTGCGGCAGGAACTCACCCCGTGGGACATCCGGGTCGTGCTGGTCGAGCCAGCCAGCATCAACAGCGGCGCGGCGGACAAGGTGTCCCGCGACGCGGCCGCGGCCATGGCCGCGGCCAGCCCGCAAGGCCGGGCCCTGTACCAGGCCACGTTCGCGAACATGCTCGCGGTGATGAACAAGCGGGAGGGCCGCGGCAGCCCGCCGGACGTCGCAGCCGCCACCATCACCCGGGCGCTGACCACCAGCCGGCCCCGGGCCATGTACCTCACCGGCAAGGACTCACGACGGCTGGCGCTGCTCAGCCTGCTGCCCATCCCGGTCCTGGACGCGGCCAAGCGGCGCGTGTTCGGGCTGCCCGCTCCCGGCTCGCTCGTGGCCCCGCCCGCCACCACCCGGCCGCCCTCGCCCGTGGCCCGGTGAGCCAGACCGGGCGCCGCGCCCGCCCGGACCGGTCTTAGGTAGCGTCGGCGCATGGGCAGGGGTCTGGGCACCGGCGCTGACGGCGCGGCCCGCAGCTCATTCCTGCTGCGCCGGGCCGCGTCCGCCCCGCTGCTGCCCGTCAGCTTGCTGCTGGCCACGGCGACCTCGGTGCTGGTGACCACGGCGCTGGCCAGCTTCGCCACCCGGGCGCTGCCCGCGGCCGCCCACCAGTTCCTGGCCCGTTCCCCGGCTGCGACCATCCAGGCCAGCGGGCAGCTCACCGCCGCCCAGGCCAGCGCCGACCAGCCAGTCATCCGGGCCGCGATGCGCTCGGCGCTGGGCCGGGTGCCGTTCACGCTGACCAGTGCCCGCTGGTCAGATCAGCTGGCGCTGCCCGGCCCGGGCACGCGGCAGACGCCGCTGCTCCAGGCGGCGGCGCTCGGCCATGTCCGGGCGCATACCCAGCTGACCGCCGGGCACTGGCCCGGCCCGCCGCAGCCGGGTGCACCCATCGGCGTGGTGCTGCCGGTGACCACGGCGGCCACCCTGCACCTGCCGGTCGGCACGACGGCGACCCTCCGGGACAGCCTGACCGGACGGCCGGTCCGGCTCGAGGTGACCGGGCTGTTCCGGCCGCGCGACCCGGCCGCGCCGTACTGGCGGCTCAGCCTGCTCGGCACCACCGGCCAGCTGGTCCAGGGCTCGTTCATCACCTACGGCCCGATGCTCGTCAGCCCGGCCGCGCTCGGAGCCGGGGAGCTGCCGGTGAGCGCCGCGTCCTGGCTGGTCAGCGTGCCTGCCCCGGCCATCCCGCCCGGGCAGGCCAGCGAGCTCGCCGGCCGGCTCGGGGCCACCACCACCTCCCTGGCCCGCTCGCCGCGCCTCGGCGGTCTGCAGGTCAGCACGGGCCTGCCCGAGGTACTGGCCGGGCTGGCCAGCAGCCTGGTGGTGGCCAGGTCGCTGCTGCTGATCGGCTCGCTGCAGCTGCTGCTGCTGGCCATCGCCGCAGCCGCGCTGGCCGCGCGGCTGCTGACCAGCCAGCGGGACGAGGAGACCGCGCTGCTGTCCGCGCGGGGAGTTGCCCGGGCCCAGCTGGTGCGCGCGACCCTGGCTGAAGTGTGCCTGCTGGCGGCGGCGGGGGCCGCGGCCGGGCTGGTGGCCGGCTGCTATCTCGCGGACCTGCTGATCTCGGTCAGCGGCCTGCCCGCCGGCGGCGGCCCGGGCGACCCGGTCAGCGTGCTGCGCCGCGGCCTGGCCGGCGCGGCCTGGTGGCCCGCCGTGGCCATCATGCTGCTGGCCATCGTCGTGGTGATGTGGCCTGTGCTGCGCCCCGCCACGCCCGGCGCGGCCCGGCTGCGCCGGGGCCGGGGCGCCGCGCTGGCCGGCGTGGCGCGGGCCGGCCTGGATGTGGCCCTCATCGCCCTGGGCGCGCTGGCCCTGTGGGAGCTGCACAGCTACTCGGCGGTGCCCCGGCTGCCCGGCGGCCGGCTCGGTATCGACCCGGTGCTCGCGCTGGCCCCGGTGCTGGCCCTGGCCGGCCTCGCGCTGCTCCCGCTGCGCGCGCTGCCCGCCCTGGCCCGGGGCGCGGACCGGCTCAGCGCCCGGGGGCGGCACCTGGCCGCCGCCCTGAGCAGCTGGCAGGTGAGCCGGCGCCCGGTGCGGGCGGGCAGCCCGGTCCTGGTGGTGATCCTGGCCGTGGCCACCGGGACGCTGGTCCTCGCCCAGCATCAGAGCTGGCGCCGGTCCCAGCTGGACCAGGCGGCGTTCACCACCGGGGCCGACGTCCGGGCCGACCTGGCCGCGCCGCTGCCACTGGGCCGGGCGGGCACGCTCACCGCGCGCCGCGGGGTGCTCGGCGCGATGCCGGTGGCCACGTTCAACAGCGGCTTCCAGGTCTTCGCGCTGAACGCCCCGCAGGCCGCCAGCACCGTCCTGCTCCGGCCGGACCTGTCCGCGCTGCCCGCCGCGGCGCTGTGGCGGCGGATCACCCCGCCGCATCCGGGGCACGGCCTGGCCCTCCCTGGTCATCCGCGCGAGCTGGCGGTCACCGCCACGCTGCGGCCACCCCCCGGCGGCCATCTCGGTGCGCCGTCGGTGAGCCTGTCGGTGCAGGACGGCTGGGGCATCGTCTACTCGGTCCCAGCCGGGAAGCTGCCCGCCGACGGCCACGAGCACCGGCTGGCCGCCAGCCTGGCCGCCACCCACGGGCAGCCGCGTTACCCACTGCGCCTGCTCGGCGTGGCGCTCAGCTACCAGCTGCCCGGCTTCCCGGTCCCGCCCCCGCATGCGTCAGCGGCCGGGCGGCGGGCCGCCAGCCGGGCCGGGCAGCGAGCCGCCGCCGGCCAGGGCACGCTGACCATCCATGGGCTGGCCACCACCGGCCCGGCCGCCGACGGCTCCCCGGCTGCGGTCATCCCGGGCGCGGCACTGACCCGGTGGCGCGCCGCGGCGGGGTCCACCGACCTGGCCAGCCCGGGCGCGTACGGGGTCCGGCCCGCGGTGACCAGCTGGCGGGGCAGCGCAGCCGCGGCGGTGCTCGGCTTCCAGGCCGGGGCCGGGGGGTTCGTGCAGCGCACCGGCGCGCCGCCGCAGCCCGTGTCCGGCCAGCTGGCGCTCACCGCCGGGCCCCCGGGGCGGCCGGTACCGGCCATCGCCACCCGCGCGTTCCTTGCCGCCTCCGGCGGGCACCTGGGCCAGGTCATCCCGCTGCCGGTCGGCACCACCAGCGTGCCGGTGCGGCTGGTGGCCGAGGTCCGGGCCTTCCCGACCGCGGGCGGGGCCGCGCCCGCGGTGATCGTCGACCAATCCTGGCTCCAGGAGATCCTGGCCGGCCAGTCGCAGCCACCGCTGCCGGTCAGCCAGTGGTGGCTGCGCACCGGGCCCGGTGCGGTGGCCGGGCTGCCTCCCGGCACCACCGTGACCAGCTTCGACCGGGCCGCGGGCCGCCTGCTGGCCGACCCGCTGCCCGGCGTGCCGCAGCTGGCGCTGCTGGTGATCGTGGCCGCCGCGGCCCTGCTGGCCAGCATCGGGTTCCTGGTCAGCGTGGTGGCGGCGGTCCGGGAGCGCCGCCTGCCGGACGCGCTGCTGGCCGCGCTCGGCGTGAGCCAGGCCGGCCGGGCCGGCCAGCTGTGCCTGGATCAGCTGATGCTCAGCGTGCCCGGTGCGGCCGCGGGCGCGCTGATCGGCGTGGCCCTGGCCTGGCTGCTGGTCCCCACCGTGACGCTGACCAGCGGGGGGACCGCACCCTTCCCGCCGGTGCAGGTGGTGATCCCGGTGGGCTGGACGGTGCTGCTGGCGCTGGGCATCGCGGCCGTGCCGGTGCTGTCCGCCGCGGTGGCTGGCGCCTACCGCCCGGACCCGGCGGCTGAGCTGCGCGCCGGGGAGGCGGGGTGAGCGTGGCGGGGGAGCAGCGCGGGCCGGGCCGGGCCGGGCTGGGCGGCCGGGCCCGGGCGGCCTGGGCCGCGCCGGCCGGCTCCGGGGCGGCAGCCAGCGTGGCGCTGGCCCTGCTCGTGCTGGTCGGCGTGTTCATCGCGGTCGCGGTGCCGCGGGCCAGCCTGGGCTACCGGACCCAGGTGCTGCAGCGCACGTTCGGCGCTCTGTCGTCGTCGGCGACCACGGTGCTGGCCGACGCCGACATCAGCGGCCTGCGGCGCAGCTACCTCAGTGCGCCGCAGCTGACCGCGGCCCGCCGCGAGCTCGCGGCCGGCCTGCGCCGGGCCGGGCTCCCGCTGGTGCCCGGCGAGGACTGGTCCGGCGTGGCCACCGGGTCGAGCCCGTTCTCCGTGGCCGGCCAGCCGCCGGTGCGCAGCCTGGCTCCGCCACAGGTGGAGCTGGTCTACCGCAGCGCGCTGCCCGGCAACGGCCGGCTGGCCGCGGGCCGGTGGCCGGCCAGCGCGGCGGGGCCGGGGCCGACAGGGACGTTCCAGGTCGCGGTCACCGCGGCCACCGCGGCCAGGTTCCGCCTGCACCCGGGGTCGCGGCTGCGGGCGTCCGGGCAGGTGCTGGTGGTCACCGGGATCATCGCGCCGCGCCGCGCCGGATCCTCGTTCTGGACCGTCGACCCGGTCGCCGCGGCACCCCGGCTGACCTATCCCGGCCCGAACGCCGCGCCGTACCTGAGTTCGGGTGCCTTTGTCGGGCAGGCCGAGCTGGCCAGCATGCAGGGCTTCCAGGCCGCCGACCCGGTGCAGACGCTGTGGAGCTTCCCGCTCGACCTGAGCCGGGTCACCGCCGACCAGGCCGCGGGGCTGCGCGGCGCCGTGGCGCGCCTGTCCTACCTGCCCGCGGTCACCTCGGTCGACACGAGCCTCAGCGCCACCTCGGGTGAGTCCGCCACCATCCAGACCACGCTCAGCAGCGGCCTGGCCACCACCCTGCCCGCCTTCGTGGCCAGCGACGACGCGGTGCAGCGGGTGCTGTCGCTGCTGTTCGTCAGCCTGGCCGTGATCGCCGCGAGCGTGGTGCTGCTCGGCGCCCGGCTGGTCGCCGAGCACCGGCGCGGTGAGTTCACGATGATGCGGGCGCGCGGCGCCTCGCTGCGCCAGGTCGCCCGGATCGCGCTGGCCGGCGGGGCCATGGCCACGGCGCCCGCGGCCGCCGCCGCGGCCGTGGCCGCCGTGGCCGCCACCCCGGGGCCCGACTCCGCGCTGTCCTGGTGGCTGGCGAGCGTGATCACCGTGCTGGCGCTGGCCGGGCCGCCGCTGCTGGCCGTCTGGTCGCAGCGCGCCCGCCGCGCCGGCCCGCGACGCACCGCGGCTGACCGGCGCGCGGCGGCCCTGGCCCGGCGGTGGGTCGCCGATGCCGCGCTGGCCTGCGCGGCCATCGCGGGCCTGATCGTGCTCCGGCAGCAGGGCCTGCCGCCCCCGGGCCAGCTGGACCTGTTCACCAGCGCGGCGCCGGTGCTGGCCGCGGTGCCGATTGCGCTGCTGGTCGCGCGGGCTGGGCCGCCGCTGCTGCGCAGGCTGGCCCGGCTCGCTGCGCGCCGCCGCGGCGTGGTCCTGATGGTCGGCTTCGCCCGGGGCAGCGCTGCGGCCCAGGCCGGCCCGCTGCCGGTGTTCGCGCTGGTCCTCGCGTTCGCCGTCGTCGCGTTCGCCGGGATGGCCCGCGGCGGCGTGACCCGTGCCGACGTGTCGGCGTCCTGGCAGGCGACCGGGGCCGGCGCGGTGGTCACCGCGCCGGCGGCCGGGCCGGGCATCACCCCGGCCGCAGAGCGGCTGATCACCCGGGTACCGGGGGTCCGGCGCTTCGCCACAGTCCTGGTGACCCAGGGCACGTCGGGCCAGGGCCAGCAGGTGCCGGTGGTGATCGTCGCGCCGCGGCAGTACGCCGCGCTGACCGCGGCCACGCCGCTGCCTGCCTTCCCGGCCGCGGCGCTGGCCGCCCACCGCCGACCCGGCCCGGTGCCGATCCTCATCTCACCCGGGGCCCGGGAGATTCTCGGTGCCCACGGACAGCTGTACGCGGCCGGCCGGCAGCTGCGGTTCCGGGTGGCGGGCGCGCTGTCCAGCATCGTGGGCGGCCCCGCGGGCAGCCAGTTCGCCGTGCTGCCCCGGTGGGCGCTCGGTCCGGGTGCCCCCACCCCGACCGCGCTGGCGCTGGCCGGCCCACGGCTGGACGGTGCCGCGCTGCGCGCCGCGGCCCACCACGCGGTGGCGGGTTCCCGGGTCACGCTGCGTACCGGGATACTGGCCGGGATCTCCGGTGCTCCGCTTCCGCACGGCGGTGTGGTCACGTTTGCCCAGGGCGCCGCCGCGGCGGCCGGGTTCAGCCTGCTCATCCTCGTGCTCACGCTGATCCTCAGCGCCCGTTCCCGTGAGCTGACGCTGGCCCGGCTGGCCAGCATGGGCCTCGAGCCAGCCCGGTCGCTGCGCATCACCGCGGTGGAAACCCTGCCCGCCATCCTGGCCGCCGCGGTGGGCGGGACCGTGTGCGCACTGGTCCTGGTGCCGCTGGTGGGGCCCGCGGTGGACCTCGCGGCGTTCACCGGCCTGCCGGTGACCGTGCCGCTCCGCGCGGACCCGGCCGCCATCGGTGCCACCGCGGCCGGGCTGCTGCTCCTCGCGGCGCTGGCGCTTACCATCCAGAGCAGGCTCGCCCGCGGCCGCCGCGCGATCCAGGCGCTGCGGGCGGCAAGTGAACCGGAGGCGGGAAGATGACGCCAGCACCGCGCGGCGGGCAGCCGGCCCGGCCGGTCGGCCCGGCAGCCGGGCTGAGCGACCTGGCCGCCGAGGCCGGGCGGAGCCGCACGTCCTACGGCGAGGGCGCACTGATCATGTGTGACCGGCTGGTGCGGATCTACGCCGCGGAGGGAATCGAAGTGCAGGCGCTGCAGGGACTGGACCTGCTGGTCGCCGAGGGCGAGCTGACCGCGGTCGTCGGGGCGTCCGGCAGCGGCAAGTCCACGCTGATGAACATCCTGGCCGGGCTGGACAGCCCGACCGCCGGCCGGGCCCGCGTGGCCGGGCACGACCTGGGCCTGATGACCCCGCGCGACCGGCTCGGCTACCGGCGCGCGGTGGTCGGCTTCCTGTGGCAGCAGACCGCCCGCAACCTGCTTTCCTACCTGACGGCGGAGCAGAACGTCACGCTGCCCATGCGGTTCGCCGGCGTGCCGCGCCGGGCCCGGGCCCGGCGGGCGGCGGGCTTGCTGGCCATGCTCGGCCTGGCCGGCTGTGCCGGGCGCAGGCCGGCCGAGCTGTCCGGCGGTGAGCAGCAGCGCACCGCGATCGCCACCGCGCTGGCCAACCAGCCGAGGGTGCTGCTGGCTGACGAGCCGACCGGTGAGCTGGACAGCGCCACCGCGCGGGACGTGTTCGCGGCGCTCCAGCTGGCCAACGCCGAGCTGGGCGTGACCGTGCTCGTGGTGACGCACGATCCGGCCGTGTCCGCCGAGGTCCGCCGGACGATCGCGATCAGGGACGGGCGGACCAGCAGCGAGACGCTGCGCCACGACACCGCCGACGAGCACGGCCGCGCCACCCGGCAGGCGGTCGAGTATGCGGTGCTGGACCGCGCCGGGCGGGTGCAGCTGCCCCGGGAAATGACCGAGGCGCTGGGCATGCAGGACCGGGTGCGGCTGCACCAGGACGCCGATCACATCGGCGTGTGGCCGGACCGGGGAGCAGGCGGGTGACCCAGGCCGTTGACATCCTGGTCGCGGTCCGCGGCGTGTCCCGGACGTTCGGCACCGGGCACACGGCGGTGCCCGCGCTGCGCGACGTGTCGTGCACCGTCCGCCGGGGCCAGCTGGCCGCGCTGTGCGGCCGCTCCGGCTCAGGCAAGACCACGCTGCTGAACATCATCGGCGGCCTGGACCGGCCGACCAGCGGCCGCCTGCAGCTGGCCGGGCAGGAAATCACCGAGCTGGGCGAGCGGGAGCGGCTGGCCCTGCGGCGCCGCACGGTCGCGTTCATCTTCCAGTCATTCGGGCTCATTCCGATGCTGTCCGCGGCCGAGAACGTCGGCATCCCATTGCGCATCGCGGGCACCCCGTCCCGGGTGCGTGACGAGCGGGTCGCCACGATGCTGGCCATCGTCGGGCTGGCCGGGCACGCGGCACACCGGCCGGCCGAGCTGTCGGGTGGGCAGCAGCAGCGGGTGGCGATCGCCCGGGCGCTGGCCGGCCGGCCCCAGCTGCTGATCGCCGACGAGCCCACCAGCCAGCTGGACCTGGAGACCGGCCGCCAGATCATGCGCCTGCTGCTCACCGTGGTCCGCTCCGAGGGCATCACCGCCCTGGTGGCCACGCACGACGATGCGCTGATCGACCTGGCCGATGAGGTCATCCGGCTGGAGGACGGCCGCGTCGCGGGCTGACCCGGGGAGGCCGGGCCGACGCTGCGGGGGAGCGCGCCCGGCAGGTGCGCACCGGGTAATAAGGGTTCTGCTAATGGCGGGCGGCTGGCTTTCAGGCGGGGAGCAGGCGCCCACCGTATAGCGCCCTGAATCAATAACCGCCAGGCCGGGACGGGCTCGGCCCAGGCGGCAGGATCCGGCTCAGAGGACCGCAGGAACCGATCATCCAGAGAGCGGGCAGAGGCGGCGAAAGTTTCCCGCAAGCCAGCAGATGAAATGACCTTAAAAGGGAAAAATAAGGCTTAGCCTAAGGTTCGCAGATACGCCTGGTTCAGACGTGTTCCGTCGGCCTTGCCCTTTTTTGTTTACTTTATCACCCTAACAATAGCCGCAGGTAGCAGCCGATCTGAGGGCGTGTGACATGGCCGCCTGAAGCCCGTCGCGTGCAAATTTCAGGGTAACTGACACGGCCAATTGCACAGGCTCGGCTACCGGTGGCCTGACCTGGCCTGCCACCACTCGATTATGGCAGCATTCTCCTGGCCCGGGAGATATATGAAAAGCGACGTTCGCGAGTATCCTTAGGTACGTAGGAGTCATTTACTTAGCTCCTGCACCCGGCACCTGCCCTCGGCCCCTGGGCCATGTTGAAAGTAGGCATGACTTGCACTGGCAGGCATGGGGGGGCCTGCGGACAGATGGGTTTGTCCGCGCCACGTCCACTCGCGACGCCGTCGGCTGGCTGGCCCGGGCCCGGCAAGGCCGGCGCTCGTGCTGACGGCCGCCCGGCCTGCTGCCGTCCCGGTCCTGACCTTCGCCGCCGAACCCGGCGGCGCGCCGCCGCCGGTGCTGCGCGGCGGTGCCGCCGGTGACCTGGCCCGCCGGCCCGCGGGCGGCGAGCCCATGCTTGTCCTGCGGCGCAGCCCTGACGTGCTGCGCGCGCTGCGCGATTGCACCCACTTCGCCATGGCCGGGATCACGGAATCCGGCGAACTGCGCGGGTCACCGCTTACCGGCGCGGAGATGCAGTCGCCAGACGGTGGCCTGCTCAATATGAACCCGCCGCTGCTGCGCGCTTACCGGCAGCGGATAAACGGCTTGTTCACCACGAGGGCCGCCGAGGCGACCCGGCCCGCCGTCCGGGCCATCGCCGCCGGCCTGGCCAGCGCGCTGGCCGGCCGCCCCACGGTCGATGCCCTGGCCGAGTTCGCGGAGCCCTTCACCGCCGCCGCGGTGTGCCAGGCGATGGGCGTCCCACTGCGCGACTGGCCCGCGATCCTGGAGTTCTCGCGGGTCGCGTTCGCCGTCGTGCCGGGCCCGGCCGCAGTGAGCCGGGTGGCCGCGGCCTGGCACGAACTTTATGCCTACTACGGCCCGCTGGCTGCCGCGAGCGCGGCGCGGCCCGGTGGATTAACCGCTCAGCTGACCGGCGTGCTGGCCGGGCAGAGCCCGAGCCAGATCGTGCACGTCATCGGCACCGTCAGCAATGGGTTCGGCGCGGTCCTGCCGGTCCTCGCCGTCGCGCTCATCGAGGTGGCGCAGCGCCCGCAGATCATCGAGGCCTGCCAGCGTGGCGCGCTGACCTGGGCCGCGGTCGCGGCCGACCTGCTGCGCCGGCGGACGATCTTCCCGGTGGCGCTGCCCCGGGTCGCGCTGGCCGATACGTGGCTGGGCAGCCGGCGGATCGGCGCCGGTACCACGGTGCTGCCATCGCTGATCGCGGCCGCGAACGACCTCGACCGCCCGCCACCGTGTGACATCGCGTTCGGCGCGGGGCCGCACCTCTGTCCCGGTGCCGCGCTCACCCGGGTCTGGCTAGCGACCGCGCTCGCGGAGTTCTTCACGGCTTTCCCGGCTGCGCGCCTGGCGGCTGACCTGGCGTGGCAGCCGGGCACGCTGTCCGTCCCCCGCGAGATAGCGCTCGCGCTGCGCTGACCGCTGGGTCATCGCCGCGGGGTGGCCCGCGGCAGATGGTGCCGGCCCCGGGTAGCCAGCAGGCGCCAGGGCCGCCCAGCCCGGAGCGGCGGCTGGTGCCGGGTAGGCAGGGGCCGGTGGCACCGGCCGCCGGTGCGCCGCGGGCGGCCGCGCCGCGGCGGCCCGGGCCGGCCGGCCGCCGAGGGCCAGGCCGGCCGCCTGGAGCAGGGCGGATGCCTCGGCCACCCGGACGCCCGCGGGCACCTCGGCCGCGCGCAGCAGCGCGGACACCTCGGCCACGTAGGCGGCGCGCAGCCAGCCGCGAGCTGGCCCGGCGGCGGCATCGACCCGTGCTGCACCGGCGGGCCGGCGGGCCGCGGCGGGCCGGCCCGCGGAGCTGCCACCGCCCGACGGTGCGCCAGACGCGGCCGCCACCGGGGCTGTGCTCCAGCCCGCGGCCGGGTGCGCGGCGCGCAGCAGGGCGGTCAGCCGGACCCGCGCCCCCAGCCCGGTGGCCAGCAGCACCCCGGTGCCCATGACGATGAAGAACACCGGGTAGGCGTACAGCATCCGCGGCGTGTGCTCCCACAGCGCCGGGAGGTCGAACAACCCGGCCGCGATAAAGATCCACCAGGTGAGGATCGTCTCGCTGCCCGGGTGACGGTAGGCATTGAGCATGACCAGGACCATGCCCGCGCCCTCTACCGCCAGCGCCAGGCACATGGCGGGCGTGGGCGCCCGGGTGAACCACCAGACGAACATGACGATCACCGCACCGACCAGCACCGCCCACCGGCTCGCACCGAATCGCCACCCGCCGCGCGCGGCGAGCACGCCGAACACCAGAACCGTGCCCGCTAACTGCAGCCCGGCCAGGACCAGCGCCGACCACGGAGGATGCTGGGCCACCTGGGACGCGAGCAGGATTCCGTACTGCACCGTCCAGATCAGCCAGGCTGCCGGATCGGGGTCGCTGGCCCGCCGCCATGCGTCCCGCAGGTAGGGGAGATAGCCGGCCAGGCCGGTCAGCCCGGCCAGCACCCCCCACAGCGGGGGTGCCATCAGGTGCCTCATCGCCGGATGCCCACTCGCGCGGCGTAATCGGCCACGGCCGACCTGATCGCGGCCATCATGGCCGCGCGTTCCCGTGGGAAGGGGTGCCGGCCGGCCGTATCGGCGAACGTCGTGTCGTACAGCGGGTGCACGCCCGCCTCGGTCCAGCCGGGGCTGTTCAGGAAGATCTCGGCCGAGTACTCGTGATAGTTGATCCCGAATCCTGGCCCGGTACTCACCGCGGCGATGTCGGAACCGGTGAGCCGGCCTTTGCTGAACTGGGCGGTGACCGGGCCAAAGGGAGTGGTGAGATCCACCGTGTGCTCGTGCATGGGGTGCTCCCAGCGCCAAGCCCCCCCCATACATCTCTCAGCCAAAGGGTACCTAGGGATATCCATGCTGACCATAGGGCCATCCAGAGATAATCCAGGAATGTCCAGGAACAGCCCCGGCTACACCCGCTTGTGCTAGGGTCGTGCGACATGGCGATGGTGATCGACTCCGACGCCGATGTCCCCGTCTACCAGCAGCTGGCCGCGATCCTCCGGGTGAAAATCGACTCCGGCGAGATCCCGCCACGCCGGGCCATCCCCAGCAAGCGAGTGCTGTCCGAGAGCTACTCGGTGAGCCCGGGTACGGTCGAGCGCGCCATTCAGGCGCTGCGGGCCGAGGGTTACCTGAAGACCGTCATGGGCCGCGGGTTGTACGTCCGGCCGCTGGAGGAGCGCCGGGACTAGGCCGTGTCCCGTAGATCTTCAGCCTGCTGCGCGCTGCCCAGGCAGGCACTCGCGGCGTTGTCGTCGTCGCGAATAGTTCCACTATTCGCTCCTCCTCCGCCTGGCGATGCCCCGCCCGCCTCCCCTGCCCGCTACCTGGCCGCCGCTCGCGACGGCCAAGATCTACGGGACACGACCTAGCAGCGGCCCGGCTGGGCGGCGCCGGCCCCGATGGCGTGCTGGACGAGCGTCATAAGGGTGATCTTGACCGAGCTTCGCTTCCGCGCGTCGCACTCGATCACCGGCACGCCGGGGCTGACCGCCAGCGCCTCGGCGACGTTGCCGGCCGTGTGCGGGAACTCACCGTTGAAGCCGTTGACCCCGACGATGAACGGCAGCCGGGCGGCCTCGAAGTAGTCGACCGCCGGGAAGGAATCGGCCAGCCGCCGCGTGTCCACCAGGATCACCGCGCCGATCGCGCCCTGGATGAGGTCATCCCACATGAACCAGAAGCGGTGCTGCCCGGGCGTGCCGAACAGGTACAGGATCAGCCCGGCGTCGAGGGTGACCCGGCCGAAGTCCATGGCCACGGTCGTCGTCGTCTTGTCTGGTACGGCCGACAGATCGTCCATCTGGTCGCTGGCCATGGTGAGCAGCGCCTCGGTGGTGAGCGGCTTGATCTCCGACACCGCCCCGACGAACGTGGTCTTGCCCACGCCAAAGCCGCCCGCTACGACGATCTTGACCGAGGTCATCGCCGATTCCCCCGGGTTGCCCCGGAGCAGCTCAGATGTTGCGTTGTCCACTGAGTACCCTTCCGAGCAGGTCGAGGTCTGGGCCTGCGCCCGCGGCTACCCTCCGCTGGCGGGCCGGAGCATGGCGCGCGGCGCCGGGGTGAGCGCCCGGCCCACCTTCTCCACCAGCAGCGCCATCTCGTAGGCGACCAGGCCCATGTCACAGTCATCCGCCGCGAGCACAGCCAGGCTGGAGCCGTCGCTGATCGCCATGACGAGCAGCAGCCCCTGCCGCATCTCCACCACGGTCTGGGTGACCGGCCCACCTTCAAACACCCGCGACGCGCCCTGGGTCAGGCTGGTCAGCCCGGAGGTCACCGCGGCCAGCTGGTCCGCTCGCTCCTGCGGGAACCCGGCCGAGAAGGCGAGCGGGAGGCCGTCGGCGGATACCACGATGGCATGGGCGGCGGCCGGCACCCGTTCGACGAAGTTGGTGATGAGCCAGTTCAGATCCTGCGCCGAAGAAGCCAGCGGGCTCACGTGTCCTCCTTGCTGGTGGGCGGCTCGTCATCGTCAGCCACCCGGGCTTTTCTGATTCCCTGCTGGAAGCTGGCCAGGCGCTGCCTGGTCTGCTCGGCGGACCTGGCCGGCAGGGCAGGCGGCGCGGCGGCCAGCGGGGCAACGCCGCCCGGCACCAGGTTGGCGTTCGGCACCCGCTTGGGCAGGCCAGCGCCGGTGAATCCGGCGGACACCGGCGCCTGCGCCACCTCCGCGGCCCGCCACCCCTCGTCCGAGGGTGACGACCAGCCGTCTGGAGCGGGTTCCGGCACGGGGACCGACCGGTCCACCGAAAGCCGTCCCCGGCGGAACCAGTCGGACTCCACCGCCTCGAAGATCGGCAGCCGGTTGTCTGGCCCGGCCGCCGCGGCGGGCGGCACGATCACGGGGGAGCCGGCGGCTGCCCCGTCACCGCCCGCCACCGGGCCAGGTATGGCCGGTGCACCCGGGGTGAGCGGGGCCGGCGGTGGGGCGAGTACCGCGATTTCCTCGGGGCTGGTCCCAGCGCCCGCGGCCGCGTCCCCGGGTTCCCCGTCGGGTTCTGGTTCTGGCGGGTCATAGCCAGGCCCGTCGGGGGCGGGCCGGCCGGCGGGCGGCCGCCCGCCCGGCTCACTGACCGCGAGCCCGTTGTCCACCCAGCTGACCGCCGCGCCGTTGGCGCCGGGCTGGAACCGGCGCAGGCTGAGCGTGGTGGCCAGGGTCTCCCGCGTGATCACCTCGTCGGGCAGCCACACCAGCGCGGTGAGGCCGCCGGTCGCCGCCGGGCGAAGCCGCACCCGGATGCCGTGCCGGGCGGCCAGCCGGGCCACCACGAACAGGCCCATCCGCCGCGACACCGCGACATCCACCACCGGCGGGTTGTCCAGCCGCCAGTTGGCGTGCGCCATCTCCTCGCTGTCCATGCCGACACCCTGGTCGCTGATGTCCAGCAGCACGCCACCGCTGTTCAGCGCGTAGCCCGTCACCTTGACCAGGGTTTCCTCGGGCGAGAACGATGTCGCGTTCTCGACCAGCTCGGACAGCAGGTGCACGACGTCGCTGACGGCCGGGCCGCGCACCGACAGCCCCGGCTGGATGTGCGGGGCCACCCGCTCGTAGTGCTCGATCTCCGAGACGGCCGCGCGCAGCACGTCCACCAGCGTCACCGGCTCGGTCCACCGCCGGGACAGGTCATGGCCGGCCAGCACCAGCAGGTTCTCCGAGTTGCGCCGCATCCGGGTGGCGAGGTGGTCCATCTGGAACAGGTTGGCCAGCCGTTCAGAGTCCTGCTCGCCCTGCTCCAGGTCGTCGATGAGCCGGATCTGCCGTTCCACCAGTGACTGGCTGCGCCGGGACAGGTTCACGAACATCGCGTTGACGTTGCCGCGCAGCGCCGCCTCGTTGGCCGCCAGCCGCACTGCCTCCCGGTGGACCTGGTCGAAGGCCCGCGCGACCTCCCCGATCTCATCGGTGGAATCCACGTCGATCGGCTTGATGTCCGGCGGCGAGTCGGCGCCACCCCCGCTCATCAGCCGGACCGTCTCCGGCAGCCGGATCCCGGCCACCTCGAGCGCGCCGGTCCGCAGGCGGCGCAGCGGCCGGGTCATGGACCGGCCCACGGCCGTGGTGAACAGCAGCGCCAGCCCCAGCACGACCAGCACCGCGAAGCCCTCGATGAGCGCGGTGGTGATCGCCTTCGTCCGCAGCGCGGCACTCTGCCCGATGATCGAGGCCATGAATCCGCGTTCGACCGAGTGCAGGCTGGCCACCAGGTACGCGGAACCGCTGGCCGCATTCGAGAAGGCCGGGTTTGCCGCTCCCGACCCGCCGCTCTGGGCCAGGGTGATCGCCTGCTGTACCTGTGCCTGGGCGTGCGTGGCCTGCGCCGAGGACAGGGCGCTGTTGTAGCGGTGGCGCTCGGCGCTGGTCGCGGTGAGGCCGAACTGGGCCAGATCCGCCTGCTGCTCCGCGAGCGCTGCGTTGATGGCGGTCAGCTGGCTGGGCTGGAACTGGGTGGCGCCCACCAGGTCCGGGGTGAGCGCGGAGGTGAGGATGGCCTGTTCCTGCGCGACCTGCTCCTTGGACGCGGAGATGAGCCCGACGGCCCGGACCGTATCGGTCAGCGCGGCATCGTTGCTGCCGGTGGCGATTTCACCCTCGAGCGCGAGCAGCTGGTTGATCAGGCTGGCGTACTCCTGGATGACCACCAGCGAGGGAATCTGGCTGCCGGCCGCCTCGCTGCGCAGGGCGGGCAGCCCGTTGATCGCGATGATGGCCCCCTTGGCCTCCTGCTGTGCCACCGCCGGGTAAGGCGCGCCGATGCCTGCCGCTGCGGCCTGCACCTGCGCCGCGACCTGGTCGGTGGCCCGGTGATCCTGGGCCAGGACGGCGAGCTCGGGTGCGGCCGCCGCACGCGGTGCGCCCCGGCCGCCGCCGGCCGGGCCCATCGTGATGTACCGGATCGTGTCCTCGCGTTCGGCCTGCAGGGCCTGGATCAGGTTCGCGACATCGCCGCCCAGCTGGGAGAACCGCTCCACCCGCTGGTAGGCCACGGCGCTGCGGGCCGAGGAGGCCACGCTCACCCCGCCGAGGATCACCGCCGCCAGCGTGGGCAGCACCACCAGCAGCAGCAGCCGGGACCGCACACGCCAGTTCTTCAGCGCAAACCGGGGGCCGGGCCGCGCCGGGCCACGAGCGGGGGGCCCTCCCGGCGGGCCGGCGCCGTGGCCGTTCCCGCCGGTGTCGGCCGCGCCGGCCCGGCCCGGTACCGGGTCTGCCGGAGCTGGCCAGTCCCAGCCAGCAGCCCCCACTGGTGGCGCCGTAGCGACCTGCACCGCTGACGGGTGGGTCCCGTCCGGGGCCGCGCTGTCTGTACTCGCTCGCCTGGACCGCACAGTATCTGCACCTCTCACCCGGGAAACGGCAGGCGCCCTTTGAGCCGCGGGTGCCGATGCCGGGGCCGACGGACGGCACCGCTTTCCGGTCGACCATTCTGCGCGCGGCCGTCTCAACAGAGTCAGAAGCCAACCCTAACGCCCAGCGGGTCATCTCGCGGCGATTGTGACCACTGTGCAGAAAATGCTTTCCCAGGGCGCATGTGCCTGGTGTTAAATGCTCTTTCGGAAGCGCGGCCGGGGTCAGCCGACTAGCCTGGGCGGGATGGCACCAACGCCATTACTACCATACTTCGGAAATTGACGCTACTAAAGTCTTACGAAAATACAGCGGTATTTATTTAGGAGGCTCCCATGAGGCTTGCTCGCAGCTGCGGCGGCTGGCGGCGGCCCGTGCTCACCCGCCTGCCGGGCGCCCCACGCCGGCTGCGCGGCCCGGGCTGCCGGGCCGCGCTGCTGGCGCTGGCCGGGCTGGCAATGCTCGCGGCCGGCTGCCAGGTGCCGTGGGCCTCGTCCGGCCCGGCCCCCGGAAGCCAGCAGATCACCGTGGCCGTCGTGCCCGGCTTCGCCAACGCGCCGCTGCAGGTCGCGGTCAGGGACGGGCTCTTCACCCGGGACCGGCTGGAGGTGACGGTGCAGACGTACCAGACCCTGCAGCAGGCATACGGCGCGCTGGCCAGCGGGCAGGCCGACGTCATCAGCGGCGACTATGCCGGGCTGCTCTACATGCGGGCGCGTGGCCCGCGGGCCGGGCTGCGGCTGGTGGCCGACGGTTATGACGCCACGCCTGGTGTGCTGGAAGTCCTCACCCTGCCCGGCTCGCCCATCACCGCGCCGCAGGACCTGCAGGGCCGGGCCGTGGCCACCCCGCCCGGCCAGCTCGCGCCGTACTCGGCCGTCGCCCCCTACAACATCGAGACGCTGGCCACGGAGGCCGTGCTGCAGAGCGACGGGGTGAGCCCATCCGCCATCCAGTGGAAACCGATGGCGCCGGGCAGCATGATCGGTGCACTGCGCGCTCACACGGTCAGCGCGATCGTGGCCACCCAGCCCTATATCCTGCAGGCCGAAACCCAGCTGGGCGCGGCCGAGCTGCTCGATGCCTGCAGCGGCGTGACCGCCAGCCTGCCGCTCTCCGGGTACTTCGCCTCCGGCCGCTTTGCCCGTGCGCACGCCGGGGCGCTCAGCCAGTTCCGGTCCGCGCTCAACGCGGCCAAGGCGGCCACGGCGCAGCCCGGTACCGTCCAGTCGGTACTGCGGACCCTGCCGGGGATGTCGGCTCGGGAAGCGCCGCTGGTCACGGTCGGGCAGTACCCGACCTTCCTGAGCGTCGGCCAGGTGCAGCGGGTGGCCGATCTCATGGCCGGCACCGGGATGATCGCCAGCCCGATCGCCGTGCGGAGCATGGTGTTCCGCTGAGCGGGGGCACCGCCCCGGGCGCCAGTAGCCGGATTTCGCGCCCGGGGCGGCCGTCAGGCGACGAAGGCGAAGTGCTCGAAGTCGAAGTTCGACAGCGGCTGGCCGACCTTCCCGGCCGTGTACCCGGTTATCTTATCGCTGTACGCGTCGAGCACGCTGATAAAGGCCGGGATGAGGTAACCGCCTTCGTTGAAGTCGTAGCTCTGCATCTCATGGATGATTTCCCGGCGCAGCGACGGGCTCGCGGTGGCGTTGGCCTGGTTATAAAGGCTCGTGTAGTGCGAATTGCTGGTGTGCGTCTCGTTGAACGGTGAGCCCTTGAGCATTGACTCGGATACCTGAGCCAGATAGGGATAGTAGTTGTAATAGTCCTGGGCGAACGACCACTTGAGGTAGTTAGGGCCGAAGAACGTGCCGGCCGGCACGTTGCTCAGCTTGATCGTGACGCCGGCCGCCTTGGCCTGCGCGGCCAGCACCGTCGCCATGGCGACCGTGCCGGTGGCCACCGCCGACGTGGTGAGGGTCGCCGTCAGGTTCTCCTGGCCCGCCTTCCGGAGCAGGAACTTGGCCTGGGGAATGTCCCCCTGGGCGGGCCGCACCAGCGCATGGTCGAAGTCGGGGTCATAGGGCGAGAAGAGGTCGTTGGCCACCACCCCGTAGCCGTCCAGCGCAGAGTCGATGAGCTGCGCGCGGTCGGTGAGCAGCCGCATCGCCTGGCGCACGTTCACGTCGTTGAACGGCGGCTGGTCCACCCGCATCGTGAACGGGATGATCTCCCCCGAGTGGGACACCACCGTCTTGACCCCCCCGGCGGTGGACAGCGAGGCCACCTGCGGGCCATCCAGCGCGCCCGCGCCGTGGATGACGCCGGTGGACAGCGCGTCCTGCAGGGTGGTGTTGTCGCTGAAGTCGATGATCGTCAGGGTGTCCACGTAGGGCAGCCCCGACTTCCAGTAGTGCGGGTTGCGGGTGAACACGCTGCGCTGGCCCGGGGTGAAGCTCTGGTACCGGAACGCCCCGGTGCCGTCCGGCTGGGCCGGGCTGAAGCCCGCGGGCGCGATGTACAGGTTGTACCAGAACGCCGCCAGCTGCTCGACGAAGCTGGCGAACGGCTTGGTCAGCTTCACCAGCACCGTGTGCTGGTCGAGAGCCTTGGTGCCGGTCATGTCGATCGGCCCGAGGCCGGATTTCCCGGTGAAGTCGTTCGAGATGATCCGCTGGAAGGTGAAGATCACGTCGTCGGCGGTGAAGTCCTTGCCGCTGGCAAACGTGACGCCGGGCCGCAGCCGGATGACCCACTCCGCCAGCGAACCCTGATGGGCGGTGATCGACTCGGCGAGCACGTACTCCACCTGTGCCTGCCCATCGAGCTGGACCAGGGGCTGGTAGAGCGATTGCAGCCGGGATGTGTCGATGTAGGTCAGGCTCTTGTGCGGGTCGACCGTGTCCGAGCTGGACCCCCCGCTCAGGCCCAGCTTCAGGTTGCCGCCCCGGTGCACCTGGTGGCTGACCCCGGTGGTCTGGGCGCCGCCGGAACTGGACCCGCCACAGGCGGCCAGTAAGCCGCCGGTGCCCGCCAGGACGCCGGAAGCCGCAATCCCGCGCAGGAATTGGCGCCGGCCAAATCCCGCGGCCGCCCGCGGCGTGCTGCTCTGATCCGATCGATCCACGAGACCTACCTCCATGGAGTTCAGGCTTTTGCAGAAAGCTCTATTCATCGTCACGCCAGCCTGGGGACGCGGCAATAGCTGGCCGGAAGTCGGCCCGGCTGGCCGGAAAGGGGTCAGCCGGGCCGGGCGAGGGGATGCTCAGGCGCACCATGCGGGCGGCTTATGGGTCGTGTGTGTCTTATGTGCTTACTCGGCAACAAGGAGCACTTTCCCGACATGCTGGCGCCGTTCCAGGAAACGGTGGGCGGCGGCGGCGTCGCTGACCGGGAAGGTAGCGGCGATGGGTACCTTGATCGACCCGTCGCGGATCAGCTCCAGCGACGTGGCCAGGTCATCGGGTGGCGCGATCCGGAAGCCCATGATCCGCCAGCCGTTCCGAAACAGCGGGATCAGGTCGAGCGGGACCACCTCACCCGCATGCGCGCCGCAGGTGACCAGCGTCCCCTCCTCGCGCAGCACCGACAGATGGGTCCCGAACAGCTGGCCGCCCACCGTGTCCAGCACCGCGTCGAAGCGGCGGCCGGCCGTGGCCCGCAGCAGGCCGGTGGCGATGTCGCCGTCCCCCCGTACGATGACGATGTCCGCGCCCAGCGCGGTGACCTGCCCGGCCTTGACTGCCGTGCCCACGGTGGCGACCACGGTCGCGCCGGCCAGCTTGGCGCACTGCACCAGCGCGCCCGCCACCCCGCCCGAGGCCGAGGGGACGAGCACCAGGTCGCCCGGGCGGACCAGGGCCAGCCGGTTCACCATGTGCCACGCGGTGCTGACCACGCACTGCCCCGCCGCCACGGCCAGCGGGTCATCGCCCGGGCCGAGGGGGACCACGACTTCGGCCGGCACGCTGACCAGCTCCCCGTAGCCGCCCCACCGGGTGGTACCGAAGACCTCGAACGCGGCACACAGGTCCGGCCGCCACTTGGCGCACTGGGCGCAGCGGCCACAGCTGTACTGCTGGAACGCGGTCACCAGGTCCCCCGGGCGGATGGTTCCAGCCTGGTCACCGGCATCCGCGACCGTGCCGGTGAACTCAGCCCCGAGGACCATCGGCAACTCGAACGGCCACCGGGACGTGCCAGCCCGGGAGTCGAGGTCGGAGTGGTTGACTCCGCACGCCTGCACCTGGACCAGCACCTCGCCCGGGCCGATCATGGGATCTGCGATGTCCGCGTACTGCATCGTTTCCGCGGGCCCGTATTCGTAGAATGCCGCCGCCTTCACCTGCCCGTGACCTCCGAGTCTGAGTTCGGGTTGAGCGCCCGCGGCCCGGCGCTCGCCAGCCAACTGGGAATGGCTTTAGTGATACGGGCCACGCTTCGCCTGAACTACTAATGAAATTCGGGGATAAATGCGCTCCGCCCTGGGCTGGCAGCTGGGGCTGATGCGACCGTGGCTGCTCAGCGCTCAAGTCTGTACTTCGAGGAGAATATCCCCGCGAAGGGCGGAATATAGACTGAATGTGGTAAAAAAGTCGCGTAGTAGAATCGTAATTCAGCGCTGGCCGGCCTATTTAGCCGGGGCGGCCGGCCCGTTGTCCCGGCGTGACCGGCCGGTTACCGTAGGCCTGTGGCCGGCGCCCAGACTGATCTGCTTCCGGAGCCGGGGCCAGCGGCGCCCCCGCCTGCCGCCCGGCCCCGCGCCTGGCGCACCGCGCACCCGGTCGGCTACCTCGCCGGCCAGCGGGCCGCGGTGGGTGTGGTCACCTTATTCGTGGTGTCCGTGCTGGTGTTCCTGGCTACCCAGGTGCTGCCGGGCAACGCCGCCGTCGCGGTTCTCGGCCGCACCGCGGCCGCCAACCCGGCCGCGGTGTACCGCCTGGAAGTGGCCCTGCACCTGAACCGCGGGCTGCTCGATCAGTACTGGACCTGGCTTTCCGGCCTGCTGTCCGGCAACCTCGGCCACTCGCTGGCCAACGGCCAGCCGGTCTGGGGGTATGTCGCACCCCGGCTCGTCAACTCCGCGGTGCTGATGCTGGTCACCGGGGTGATCGGCGCGGTCGCCGGGGTCACGCTGGGCGCCCTGGCCGCGCTGCGCAAGGACGGCTGGTTCGACCATGTCACCGCGGTGACCGCGCTGGCGGTGACCGCGCTGCCTGAGTTCGTCGTCGCGATCGGCCTGGTCATCCTGCTGTCCACCGTGGTCAGCCACGTGCTGCCCGCGGTATCCCTGCTGCCGCCGGGCAGCTACGCGTGGGACGCCCCGCGGCTGCTGATCCTGCCCGTGCTCACGCTGGTCATCGTGATCGTGCCGTACATCCAGCGGATGATGCGGGCCGCGATGATCGAGGCCCTCGAGTCCGACTACGTGGAAATGGCCCGGCTCAAGGGCGTGCCGAGGTGGCGGATCGTGCTGGCGCACGCGCTGCCCAACGCCACCGCCCCGACCATCCAGGTCATCGGGCTGAACTTCCTGTACCTGGCGGGCGGGGTGGTGGTGGTGGAGTACGTCTTCGCGTTCCCCGGCATCGGCCAGGGGCTGGTCTACGCCGTCGATAGCCGGGACATCCCGGTGATCCAGTTCATCGTGGTGGTGCTGGCCGCGTTCTACGTGTTCATGAACATCGTGACCGACGTGATCGCGCTGCTGGCTACGCCCCGTCACCGGATTCCCAGGTAGCGGGGGCCCCGGATGTCACCCGCCGCCGGCCCGCCGGCCACCCGGATCCACCGTCACCAGTGGCTGGCCGTGCTGGGGCGGGCGGTGCGCACCCCCCGCGGCGCCACCGGGCTGGGCCTGGCTGGCCTGGTCGTGGCCATCGCGGTCATCGGCCCGTGGCTGGCTCCCCACCAGCCGACCGCGCTGCTCACCTTCCCCTACGCGAAGCCGTCGGCGGGGTTCCCGCTGGGCGGCGATTTTCTCGGTCGTGACGTGCTGTCCCGGGTGCTGGACGGTGGCTGGCTGTTACTGCTGCTGGCCGCCTGCGCCACGGCGATCGGGGTGGCGGCGGGCGCGTCCGCCGGGATCAGCGCGGCCTACCTGCGCGGGCGCACGGATGGGCTGATCATGCGGACGGTCGACGTGATCCTGGCCTTCCCCCAGCTGGTGTTCGCGCTGCTGCTGCTCAGCATCCTGGGGCCCCGGCTGTGGCTGATCGTGCTGGCGGTGGGCCTGACCCACGCGCCCGCGGTCGCCCGCGTGCTGCGCTCCGCCACGCTGGACGTCTCCGAGCGGGACTACGTCAAGGTGGCGGAGCTGCAGGGCATGCGGCCCGCCGCGGTGATGGCCAAGGAGATCCTGCCCAGCCTGAGCACCCCGCTGATGGTGGAGGCCGGGCTGCGCCTGACCTACTCGATCATCATCATGGCCGGGCTCGCGTTCCTGGGATTCGGCGCGCCGCCACCGGCCGCCAACTGGGGGACGATGATCAATGAGAACCGCGCCGGGCTGGCCCTGAACCCCTGGGCGGTGGTCGTCCCGGCCCTGCTGATCGCGCTGCTCACCATCGGCACCAACATCCTGACCGACGCCATCGGCCGGGTCGCGCTCGGCGTGGACCGCCGCCCCGCGGAAGCGGCAGGCGCCGGTGACCCGGGCCTGACCCCGGGCAGGGTGCCGTGACCGCCAGCGGCACCCCCGTCACCGCCAGCGGGAACGGCGCCGCTGGCGGCCCAGGTGACCTGCGGCTGCAGGTACGGGATCTGGAAATCCGGCGGGCCCGCCACGGGCCCGCCGTGGTCAGCGGGATCTCGTTCGCGGTGCGGCCTGGTGAGGTGCTCGGCCTGGTCGGGGAGTCCGGGTCAGGGAAGACCACGGTGGCCCTGGCGCTGCTCGGTCATACCCGGCGCGGCCTGTCGGTCAGCGCCGGGGAGATCCGCCTGGACGGCGTGGACCTGCTCCGGCTGGGACCGGGCGAGCTGCGCCGGTTCCGCGGCGCCCGGGTCAGCTACGTGCCGCAGGATCCCGCGGCCGCGCTGAACCCGGCGCTGCGCATCGGCTACCAGCTGCGGGAGATGCTGCGGGTGCATCCCGGCGTGGCCGGCGACCCGAGCGCCCGGGTGCTCGAGGTGATGCGCGAGGCGCGGCTGGACGCGACCGCGGGCACGCTGCGGCGCTACCCGCACCAGCTGTCCGGTGGCCAGCAGCAGCGGGTCGCGCTGGCCATGGCCTTTGCCTGCCGGCCATCGCTCATCGTGCTCGACGAACCCACTACCGGGCTCGACGTGACCACCCAGCGCCACGTCCTGGACACGATCCGGCGGCTCTGCCTCAGCTACCAGGTGGCCGCCGTGTACGTCAGCCACGACCTGGCCGTGGTCAGCGAGCTCGTCGCCGAGGTGGCGGTCATGTACGCCGGCCGCATCGTCGAGGTGGGTGCCACCGCGCCGCTGTTCCGCGCGCCGCTGCACCCGTACACTCGCGGGCTGCTCACCGCCGTGCCCACCCCGGAACTCGGTGGGCGGCTGACCGGCATACCCGGCCAGCAGCCGCCGCCCGGGCACCGCGGCCCGGGCTGCGCGTTCGCCCCCCGCTGCGACCTGGCCCTCGATGAGTGCCGGTCCCGGGAGCCGGAGCCGGCCCAGCTGGATGGCCGCCTGGTGCGCTGCGTGCGGGCGGCGGTGACCTCCAGCCGGCCCCGGCGGCCCGGGCTGGCGCCACCGGCCGGCCCGGGCCGGCCAGCGGCGGTGACGCTGTCGGTGCGCGGTGTCTCGGCCCGCTACGGCGGCGTGCCGGTGCTGTCCGGCGTCGACCTCGACGTGCCCGCCCAGGCGTGCGTCGCCGTGGTCGGCGAGTCCGGCTCGGGCAAGACGACGCTGGCCCGCTGCATCGCCGGGTTGCACAAGGACTGGGCGGGCGTGGCCAGCCTGCACGGCGTGCCGCTGGCCCGCACCGCCCGGGCCCGCCCACGGCCGGTGCTGAAGCAGATCCAGTGCGTCTTCCAGAATCCCTACACCTCGCTCAACCCCCGCAAGACCGTCGGCCAGATCGTGGCCGAGCCGCTGCAGCGCTTCCTGGGCATTGCCCGGGCCGCGCAGGCCGAGCGCGTGGTGGCCGTGCTGGACGACGTCGCGCTGGGTGCCGGTTTCCTGTCCCGTTACCCAGACCAGCTATCCGGTGGGGAACGGCAGCGGGTCGCGATAGCCCGGGCCCTGGTGGTCGAGCCGGACCTGCTCGTGTGCGACGAGGTCACCTCGGCGCTGGACGTGTCGGTGCAGGCGGTGGTCATCGAGCTGCTGCGCGCCGCGGCGGCGCAGCGCCGCCTGGCCATGATCTTCATCACGCACAACCTGGCCCTGGTGCGCAGCATGGCCCAGTCGGCGGTCGTGCTGCACCGCGGCGCGGTGGTCGAGGCCGGGCCGGCCGAGCAGGTCCTTACCCAGCCGGGCAGCCCGTACACCGCCCGCTTGCTGGCCGACGTGCCCAAGCTGGTGACGTAAGGGTGTCGCGCAGCGGGACCCTTCCAGCCGGTGGCGGGCGTTCAGCGGCCCGGCGGGCTCATTCCTGCGCCGGCAGCCGCGCCACATCCGACACCGGCCCGAGATGACCAAGCTTGTCGGGATTGACCACGCCGTGGATCGCCTGAACCATGCCGTCGGCGACGTCGAGTTCCAGCACGCTGACCACGCGCCGTTCCGCGTCGTACAGTACGGCGCCCGGCTGGCCGTTGACCCAGGCCAGCCGGAGGGAGGTGCCGAGCATCCGGCCCCGGCGGAACAGGCCGGCGAGCAGCCGCATGACCTGCTGCCGCCCGGCCACCGGCCTCCCGATCGCCTGCGCCTTGCCGCCGCCGTCCCCGTGGACGACCACGTCGGGCGCGAGCATGCCGAGCAGCGCGTCCATGTCGCCGCCCGCGGCGGCCTCGAAGAATCTGCGCGCGAGTTCCCCGCCTTCCGCGCGGCGCGCCGGGGGCAGCGCGCGGCCGGCCTGCTGCCGCCCGGCCGCGATGTGCTGCCTGGCGCGGGCGAATATCTGCCTGCAGTTCACCTCGGTCTTGCCGGTGATCCTCGCCACCTCCGGGTAGCCGTACCCGAACACCTCACGCAGCATGAACACCGCCCGCTCGACCGGCGAGAGCGCCTCCAGCAGCACGAGAAACGCCATGGACAGCGAGTCGGCCAGCTCGGCGTGCTCGGCCGGCTCCGGCGCGTCGGCGGGCACGACGATCGGCTCGGGCAGCCAGTCACCCACGTACGTCTCCCGCCGCACCCGGGCCGAGCTCAGGTAGTTGATGCCCAGCCGTGTCACCGCCGTCGCCAGGTACGCCTTTGGATTGTCGATCGTGGTTCCCGCCTGGCGCGCCCGGGTCATGCCGAGGAACGCGTCCTGCACGATGTCCTCGGCGTCCCCGACGGATCCAGTCATCCCGTAGGCGATGGAGAACAGCAGCGGCCGCCAGGCGGCCGCGCCGGTCTCATCCGGTGACCCAGGCACGGAATCCCTCCCGCCAGCTCGCGTACCGCGGCTCCCAGCCGAGTTCCTTCCTGGCCTTCTCGTTCGAGGCCCCGCGCACGCTGGTCATCTGGGCCACGACGAACTCCCCGGCGAGCAGCCGCCCGAACGAGGCGGGCACGTGCAGCGGCGGCCTCGCGCCCGCGACCCCGGCCAGGTACGGCAGCCACTCCGTGACCGGGGCCGGCTCGCTGTCCACGACGTTGTAGACGCCGGGTGCGCCGTCCTCGACCGCCGCGAGCGTCGCCGCCGCGGCGTCGGTGATCTCGATGAACGACCAGATCCCGGCCCCGCTGCCGATGATTGGCAGCTGCCGCCTGCGCACGGCGTCCAGCAGCGGCTCCGAGGCGCCTGGCCCGTAGAACGTGCCGTACCGCAGCACGATTCCCTCCGGTGCCGTGCGCGGCACGGTCTCGTCCACGTACCTGATCGCGGCCATCGCCCGCGCCGCGGACGGGATGGGCCGCGAGTCGGGCGGATCTTCTTCGGTCTTCACCGGGCCGCCAGATCGCCCGTATACGAAGTTGTGGCCTTGCGCGACGACCCGGCGGGTGCCCGCCCGCGCCGCGGCCGCCAGCAGGTTGTCGGTCCCCCGGGTCCGCAGCTCGTTGGTGGCGGCGAACTCCCGGTCGGGCTTGCGCAGGCTCCGCATGGCGGCCAGCGCGGTCATCTCGTGCACGATCACCTCTGGCGCCGCGGCCACCGCCGCCGCGATCACCGCCTCGCGATCCAGCCCGTCGACGACTACCGGCTCCGCGCCCGCCTCGCGCAACTGCGCGACCTTGCCGGGCGACCGCGTGGTGGCGGTGACCTGGTGACCCGCCGCGACCAGCCCAGGCACGAGGTACCGCCCCAGCGCCCCGGTCGCTCCCGTGACGAAGACTCGCATGAGCATTCCTTTCGCGTGATGCTTTCCCTCTCAGACAAGGCACCACCCGTAGCTGTGACATCCGGCTGCCACGGGACTGTTGCCGCTGCCGACCCGGTGGTCTATTTCGCGGGTGGTCCCGGCGGCTCAGCCGTGGCTGACATTCCCAGCGAGCTGCTAGACCTGCTGAACCTCAACGCCCACCGGGACCTGGTGTTCATCGAGCAGCGCGGCACCGGCGAGTCGAGCCCGCTGACCTGCCCGGCGTTCACCGCCACCCTGGCTGACCAGGCCGCGCTGCGCGCCAGCGTCACGTCCTGTCTGGCCCACCTGGGCGGTGACCTGCGCTTCTACACCACCGCTATGTACGCCGACGACGTCAACCAGGTACTCGGTGACCTGCACTACGCGAAGGTCAATCTCATGGGCATCTCCTATGGGACAGCGGTCGAGCAGGTGTTCCTGCTCCGCCACCCGGCCCGGGTCAGGACGATCATCATGCAGAGCGGTTCCCCGCTCGATGTCCACGCGATCGAGCGGTCCCCGTGGGTCCTGCCCGCCGCGCAGTCACCCACCCACAAGACCCAGCGCCTGCGCCAGGACGACCTCGCCGGCGGCCTCTATCAGGCGATGTACGGGTTCAACGAAGCCCTGATCCCGGCCGCGGTGCACACCCTGGCCACGGCCAGGAACAAGGCCGCCGCCGTAGCCGCGGTGATCAGCGCGGGCCAGGTCTCGGGTGGCCAGGAAGACGGTGGCGGTCCCAACCTGATGATGCCCGACACGATCACCCGCGACGAGCCATGGGCGGCCGACCGGCCCGCAGCGATGTCCGGCGAGCGGGCCAGCTTCGCGTACCGCACCGACGTGCAGGTGGCCCGGTGGTGGCAGGTCGTCTGCCCGCTGATCCCGAAGTCGGCCGCGGCCGTGGGCGACCTGCGGCTGAGGAAGTCCCGCGTGCCGGTGCTGGCGTTCAACGGCGCCGGTGACCCGATCGAGCAGCCGCGGAACTGGGCCGGGGCGCGGAAGTTCCACCCGAACAGCCGGGACATCGCCCTGCCCGGCCAGGGACACGACGTCGACTCCGCCAGCTGGCAGGCCTGCACCGGCACGACGTGGGGCGGATCGTCGAGTACGGCACCGTGGTCGAGGCGGCGAACTGGTCGATGCTGTGGTGGGCCCGCTGGTTGATCCCCAGCGAGCCCGCCGACGCGTTGAGCACCGACAGGCGGGTGACCTGCTCGATCGAGCCGACCGCGGCGGCGGCGCTGATCGCGATCCGCTGCAGGACCCCCTCGGTCCCCGTCGATCCCATCGCGACGAACACCGTGCGGATCCCGTCGAATGCCGCGGTCAGGTCGCGCGGGTCATCCAGACGCGTGCGGCGGATGTGCAGCCCACCCGGTTCGCCGAAGGCGCGGCGGGCCTTGCCTGGGTCACGAACCAGGGCGGTGACCGCATCGCCGCGCGCGAGTGCGCCGCGGACGATCTCGCTGCCGACGCGGCCGGTGGCGCCGATCACCGCGGTGGTCATCGTTTCTCCTTCCGGTAACGCCCGGTCAGCCCCGCTCAGCCCGCGACCATCCGGATACCTCGTACCCCGGAATAACACCGCCCGGCGGTCAAGACCAGACCTCCCACCTCTGGTGGCCGGAGGCCGTAGCGACCTTTGGCCCTAGCCCGTGCCGCCGCTCAGGGTAAATAGTTAACTGAGGGCTCGTACACCCGCAGGAGGCGAGCACGATGGCTTCAGGGCGTACCGGGGGATTCTGGCGCAGGGCCAGCCGGGCCCTGGTTCACCTGGGGGAATCCCCTGACGCAGATCCCGGTATGGATACTCCTGAGCGCACCGCCGAGAAGAAGCACGATGCTGCGGATGCCCGCGCGCGTTATCCCGGCGACAGCATGCCCCCCGCCATCTGGGGGCATGGCAAGCTCTGACGGTGCAGCCGAGCCCAGCCGCATGGGTGGGCCTGGCGCCGGTCTGGGCGGCCCGGCCCCGCCCCATGGCCGCGGGTCTCCTGGCCGCCCACTGGGTGCCGCCTCGTCGCGTCGCTGCTCAGCTACGGAACGTGCGGCGAAACCCGTGCGTCTACGAAACCCGTGCGCCTATGAAACCCGTGCGCCTGTGAAACCAGTGCGCCTGTGAAACCAGTGCGCCGCCAGGGACTCGAACCCCGAACCCGCAGATTAAGAGTCTGCTGCTCTGCCAGTTGAGCTAGCGGCGCGTCGTGCCGGGCCATGTTATGACGTGCCGGACTGCACGGCAAACCAGGAGAGCGGCTGCCGCGTGGTGCTGCGTGCGGCCGCGGTGTGCCGCGATATCCGGGCGAATATGGGGCGAATATGCGTCCGCGGCGTCAGAAATGTGCCAGCTACGGTAGATGTCTGCGCGGACGTTGACCGGTGGCGGGCTCGGGCGGCGTGGCAGATGAGAGCCTTCGACGCGAAGGCTCGCTTCGGTGACCTGCCTTGGGGAAAGCACCAGACCCGTAAGGCCGCCGGTGCGGTCGTGTCAGTGCCCGGTGCGCAGCCGCAGCGTGTGCAGGTCGCCGTGCTCGATCTCGTCGATCCGGGCGAGCAGGGCGTTGACATTGTCGGCGACGCTGAGATGACGGCCGGAAAGGCGGTCTGCGCGGCCGGTGGCCAGCGCGATGACCAGGCGGGCGGCCTGCTCGGGGTCGGCGCCGTGCCCGGTGGCGAACTGCTCGCGGATCCAGTGGTGCACACGGCCTTCCGGTGTCTGCCGGTCGGCGCTGCCCCTCAGCGCGGCCTCGCCGAGGCCGATGGGCAGCAGGCCGGGGTCGACACTGAACACGGAGACGCCGTGCGGGCGGGTCTCTTCGGCGAGGGTCTCGGTCAGCTTCACCAGCGCCGCCTTGGAGGCGGCGTAAGCCGACATCAGCGGCCAACGGTAAATGCCGGCGTAGCTGGTGATGTTGATGATCCGGCCCTGGCCGGCCGGGATCATGTGGGTGAGCGCCAGCTGTGTCAGGACCAGCGCGCCGCCGAAGTTCACCTCGATCGCCCGCCACCAGCCGGCCGTCGGCGTCTGCCACACCGGCCCGATCGGCCCGCTGATGCCCGCGTTGTTGATGAGGATGTCTGGGGTTCCCAGCCGCTCGCGCAGCTCGGCGACAGCGGCGGATGCGGCCCGATGGTCGGCGACGTCCGCGGTGGCGGCCGCAGCCATGCCGCCCGCCCGGCTGATCTCGCCGACCGCGGCCGCGAGATCAGCCGGGGACCGGGCTATGAGCCCGACGGCCGCTCCTGCGCCGGCCAGCCGGGCGCCGAGCAGCCGGCCGATGCCCCGGCTGCCCCCGCTCACCAGCGCGACCATCCCGTCTAGCGGGCGGTTGCCCCCGCCCTCGCGCAGCGCGTACACAGACGTCACCGTCGTGGGCCCGATGGCCATGGCCGTGGTAACCGGGTCTGGCCGGCGCTGGCCTCCTGCTCGGCGAGCAGGCGGCGCAGGATCTTGCCCGCCGGGGACCTGGGGATGCGATCGATGAACTCGACCTGGCGCACCCGCTTGTGGCTGGCCACTCGCTCGGCCACCCACGCCATCAGCTGCTCCGCTGAGGCCGGGGCCCGCAGCACGACGAAGGCCTTCGGGATCTCGCCCGCCAGCGCGTCGCAGCTGCGGACGACCGCCGCGTCCGCCACCGCCGGGTGGGTCAGCAGGAGGGCCTCGAGCTCGGCGGGCGCGACCTGGAACCCCTTGTATTTGATCAGCTCCTTGACCCGGTCGGTCACATAGAACCACCCGTCCTCGTCGACGGTGACGATGTCGCCAGTGTGAGTCCATCCGTCGGCGTCGATCGTGGCCGCAGTCGCCTCAGGGTGGCCGAGGTACCCGCGCATCGTGCCCGCCGTGCGGACCAGCAGCTCGCCCGGCTCCCCGGGGCGCAGGTCGGTCCCGGTGCCGGGATCGACGATCCGGCACTCGACGCCGGGCAGGGCGAAGCCCACGGAATCGGGGCGGTCCGGCCCGGTGTCAGGCGCGAAGTGAGTGCCGCCGCTCACCTCCGTCATGCCGTAGGCCTGCTTGACCCGGCAGCCGAGCCGCCGGGCACACGCACGCGCGAGGTCGGCGCCGAGCGGCGCCGCGGCGGAAGTGATCAGGCGCAGGGTGGACAGGTCGTAGTCGCTGACCACGGGCGCGGTCACCAGACCGAGGACCATCGGCGGCACGACCTCGGCCCTGGTGATGCCGTGATCCTGCACGGCACGCAGGAACGCCTTGAGCTCGAACCGCGGCAGGATGACCACGGTGGCGCCCGCGAGCAGGGGCAAGTTCAGCGTGATCTGCAGCCCGTAGATGTGGAAGAGCGGCAGCGCCGCGATCACCGCGTCGTCCTCGGTCACCCGGTGGGCGGTCCACGTCTGGCCCAGGCTGGCCACCAGGTTCCGGTGGGTCAGCTCGACGCTCTTGGGCAGTCCGGTCGTGCCGCTGGAGGTGGGCAGCAACGCGACGTCAGACGCGGAGACCGGCGCGGTGGGCGTGGGCGCGGTCGCGCGAAGCGTGCTGAACGGGATTCCCCCGCCCACGGGCTCGCCGATCACGAACGTCTCCACGATCGCGGTGTGGGGTATGACCGCGCGCAGCTTCTGCTCGACCAGCCCGCTGCTGGCCACCAGCCACCGCGCGCCCGTCTGCCGGAGCTGATCAGAGATCTCGTCCCCCGTGCTGGCCGGGTTCACGGTCGTGACCACCGCGCCGGCTGATGCGGCCGCGAACCAGGCCACAGCGAACTCGAGGCAGTTCGGCGCGCACAAGGCGAGCACATCGCCGGGACGGAGACCCCGCGCGGACAGGCCCGCGCCGGTCTTCCGTACGGCATCGGCCAGCTCGGCGTAGCTGAGCTCCTCCCCGGTCGCCGCGTCGACCAGGGCTCGCTTGCTCCCGCGCCGGCAGGCATCGGCCAGCACGAACTGCGGCAGCGTCAGGTCTGGTATGGCGGGCGCCTGCCGAGCCCGCCCGGCTGCGGCGTCACGCTCAGTGCTTACAGCGGTCATGTCTCCCGCCATTGGGTTAGGCCGTCCCCGCTCTAGCGCGATGACCGGCGTGACCGAGTCTGCGAGTCCGCGGGCCACGCGGCATCGGGCACGCCATCCCTGTCTTTTACGGCCCGTGCCTGAGGAAATCCGTATCTAGGAAATCGAGGGCTTCAGGGGAGCCGGGGCAACCTCTTGCCCGCTCTCGGTGGGCGTCTTGCTGACCAGCGCCTCGGCCAGCTGGCTGCGCCGGCTGACGTCAAGTTTGCGATAGGCCCGGCTGAGGTGCGCTGAGGCGGTCTTGGTCGTGATGAACAGCCGCTGCGCTATCTCGCGGTTGCTCTTGCCCGCGGCCGCCAGCCGGGCCACCCGCAGCTCGCTGGCGGTCAGGGCATCGCGGCCGGTGATCGCGTCACGCCGCGGCTTGGCGCCCGCCGCGATGAGTTCCGCCCGGGCCCGGCCCGCGATGCGGCGTGCGCCCCAGTGATGCGCCAGGTCAAGTCCTCGTTCTAGCTGAGCCCGCGCTTCCGTACGCCGGCCGGCCCGGCGCAGGGCCGCTCCATGGTCGGTGAGCGCGCGGGCCAGCTCGACCGGTGCTTGCGATCGCTCGAGTACCGTGACCGCCTCGCCGAGCAGGCCGAGACCGTGGTCTCCGCCCTCGACCAGGCCCGCAGCGCGCAGCGCGACACCCAGCGCCCGAGGGCGCCCGAAGCCCCGGGCCACCTCGACCGCCGTCCGGGCGAGCTGCCGGGCCTCAGCCGCCTGGCCCAGCAATGCGTGCGCCACGGCTGCCTCGGAGCGCCAGGCGTAAAGGCCATCGACAATTCCGAGCCGCTCGCATCGCTCACCGCAGGCGAGATAATCCTGCAGCGCCTCCTCGCCCCGTCCCTGGGCCAGGCGCAGCTGGCCGCGCGCCATCAGGTAGGCGGCGACCACGACCGTATGAGACGCCGTCGGCGGCGCCATGCGCCGCAACTCGGTGTCCGCATCGTCTAGCGCATCGCGTTCGACCAGCGTCTCAACCAGGTGCGCGAGCGCGTCGATCGCCCAGATCCCGGTGGCATGCTCAAGCGCCCAGCGCGCCTGGGCCTCGGCGTCGGCGAGCTCGCCCCGCCGGTACAGGGCCCAGGCCGAGAAGGTCGCCACCCCGATCAGTTCCTGCACGGCCGAGCGCCGCCGCGCCGATCTCAGCATGTCATCGCATAGCCGTTGCAGCGTTCCGAAAGCTTCCAGCCCTAGCAAGGTCACGATGATCGAGGCGGATGCGTTGGGGCGAGGGGGGTACGGCTCGCGCTCCAGGGCTCGTTCCGCCAGCTTCTCGGCCTCATCCGGAGACCTCGCGCGCCGCATGGCCGCGTGCGCGATCACGACGAGCACCCGGCCCGGCGGGTCAGCAGATTCCGCCAGGCTGGCCTGCAGCCGGTCCACGCTGCGGAACGCGGCGAGCGCGGTACGGTCATCCATCAAGCCCGCGAGCGCCGCCGCGCCGTCCAGCCGCCAGGCCAGCCGTGGGTCCCTGGGCCGTATCCGGGCGGCCGCCCGCTGCAGTACCGCGACCGCGATGTCCGCGTGGTCGGAGATTATGTACGCATTGGCCAACGGTGCCGCGGCCGCGGCTATCGCCGCCGGATTACCTGCCTCGTTGAGCGACTCTTCCAGGTGGCCGATTGCGGCCGGGTCACCTGTGGCCCATTCCGCGACGCCCAGCCGCCGCAGCAGCGCCGAACGCTCGGCCGGCGCCGCGGGTTCGGCCAGGGCGCGCTGGAGGTAGCTCGCCGCGACTTCTGCCGCACCTCGCTCCCAGGCGGTGTCGGCGGCCGCACTCAGCCGGTCCACGACCCAGGCATCGCCGGCCGGTCCCGTGGCCAGCAGGTGGGCAGCGACCCGGTCAACGGCACCGGCCCGGTCCAGGATCGCGGCGGCCCGCCGGTGCGCCAGCCGCCGCGCGCCCAACGCCACGTCCGCGTAGACGGCCTCGCCGATCAGCGGGTGGAAGAAGTCGAGCGGCCGGGTCGGCGCGAGGATCTGAGCCGCTGCGAGTCCGTCGGCGGTCAGTTCCGCAGCTGCTGGCTCCAGGTTGGCCAGCTCAGCGGCCACTCCCACCTCGGTTTGGGCTCCGAGCACCGCCAGGGCTTGCGCCAGCGACACCGCGCCCGGGCCCAGCCGGGCCAAGCGGCCGAGCACCGACGCCCCTACGGCAGAAGGGGCGAGCCCCCGCAGCGCCGTGACGCTGTCATCTGTTCCGGTCAACCCCTCGTTCCTAACCGCCGCCAGCAACTCCCTGATGTACAGCGGGTTCCCCCCGGCCAGCTCCCAGCAGGCTGAGCAGAACCCGGCGCTCGCCGCTGGCGCGAGTTCCGTGCGCACCAGCGCGGCGACGCTCGCGGCGCTCAGCGCCGACAGCCCCATGCGGTGTACCGAGGAGTCATCGGCCGCCGCCGTCACCGAGTTCGCCCGTCCGCGAGAATCACCTTCGCGCACCGTCAGGACCACCAGCATCGGGGACTCGGCAGAGCGCGGCCCGATATATCCCAGCCACGACAGCGAGGGGCCGTCCACCCATTGGAGATCGTCCACCGTCAGCAGCAGCGGTTGGCGCTCCGCCAGGTTCAGGCACAGCCAGTACAGCCCGTGCACGGCCGCGAATTCTGAAACAGGCGAATCACCAGGCTCCAGGCCCAGCGCACTCGCTCCGGCCCGGGCTGGACCGTCCAGGAGCCGGCGCCGCTCGCTCTCGGAAGCCGACAGCAGCGGCTGCTCAAGCAGCTGGCGGACGACCGAGAACGCCATACCCGCCTCGAGCTCGCGGCCGCGAGCCCGCAGCGACCGGAATCCTCGGCCCCTGGCGACCCGGTGCACTGCCGCCAGCAGCTCCGTTTTGCCAATCCCCGGCGGCCCAGTGACGGTTACCACCGACCCGCTGCCCGCCTGGGCCCGGTCGAGCAGGCCAGTCAGCCGCGCCAGCTCCCCGTCCCGCTCGAGCAGCAGCGGCTTCGTCCCGGCGACAGCCACCATGCCGCTGATGGTAATCACCTGACCGTTTCTTGGTAATTACTTGACCGGCCAACACTTGGCGGTGCGGCGGCCTCCGCGACGGTCCGGGAGCCCTCGGGTGGCGGCCGCGATCGGTTGCGTGCCGATTTCCTAAGGCACAGGGGGCAAAAGTTGGGGACGGCATCCCCGATGCCACCTGGCCTGCCGGCTTGCAGACTCGGTCATGTCGAACACCGCTGCCAGCGGCGGGATGGCGATGGGCAGCACAAGCCGGTGTATCTCGCCGTCATGAGGCTGCTCTGAAGAAGCAGTCGGGCCGATCCGGGCATCCGCGAACCGGGGCGGCACGGACCCAGAGGGCGTTCCGGAAAGGACCGTGCCATGGCCCATGACACTGGCCGCAGTGCTACCGGGACTATCCCGCCGGCTGGCGGCAGGTGGGCTCCAGCGAGCCGGGTGACGCCCGGCCCGGTGGATGTCCGGGCTGTCCGCAGGCATTTCGAGTTCCCGGCGGCCGGCCGGATCGTGACGAACAACGCCGCGAGCACTCAGCCGCCGCGTGCGCTGCTCGAGCTGTACCGGTCGCTCGCGCCCGGCTACGAAAATGTGCACCGGGGCCAGTCCAGCGCCTCTCAGACGATGACCGCGCTGTTCGAGCAGGCCTATGACACGATCGCCCAGTTCATCGGCGCACCGGGCCGGGCGTGCCTCGCGCTGTACCGCAACACCACCGAGGCCATCAACGCCGTCATGTACTCGCTGATGGGTGAGTTCCGCGATGGCGACAACGTGGTCACCACGACGCTGGAGCACAACTCCAACTACGTTCCGTGGTACGGGATGTGCCGGGAGATCTTGCCGCAGTTCGGCCGCGCGGTGGATTACCGGCTGGCCAGGTTCGACCCGGTCACCGGTGAGCTGGACCTGGATCACCTGGCCTCGCTGGTCGATGCCCGCACCAAGCTGGTGTGCTGTTCCGGCGCGTCGAACTTCCTCGGCACCAAGATCCCGCTCACGGCCGTCCGCGCGCTGGCCGACGCCAGCGGGTACGCCCAGCCGAATGGGGAGCGGCGGTCCTACCTGCTGGTGGACGGCGCGCAGCTGGTCCCCGGCTCGGTCACGGACGTGCAGGCCCTGGATGTGGACTACCTGGCGTTCTCGTTCCACAAGATGCTGGCCCCGTTCGGGGTGGGGGTGCTGTACGGCAAGGAGCACCTGCTAGCGTCCTCGCTGCCGTTCCTGTATGGCGGTGACATGATCGCCGAAGGGCGGGTGTTCCCCGGCCGGGTCGAATACAACGCGCTGCCGTGGAAGTATGCGGCCGGGACGCCCAACATCCTGGGCGCGATCGTCTCCGCCCAGGCGCTGCGCCTGCTGCTCGACCTGGCGCTGACCCCCGACCACCCGGTGTACTTCGGGACGGCCAGGCCCCTGGGGCGCGGCGTGGTCCAGGACGCGATGAGCCGTGTCTGCGAGTGGAACAGGCTGCTGACCGCCCGGGCGCTGGAGGGGCTGGGCGCCATCCCGGGGATCACGATCTACGGCCCGGACGATGCGGCGCGGCGTACCTCGCTGGTCGCGTTCAACCTGGCCAGCGGCGATCCGGTCAGCGTGGCGGAAAGACTGAACCGGGCCGGGGTGGAATCTCGCGCGGGCTGCCATTGCGCGACGCTCGCCCATCACGCGCTCGGGCTGGATCCGCCCGCCAGCTGCCGGCTCAGCTTCTACCTCTACAACACACCCGCGGAGATCGACCAGGCGGTGGCTGCGGTGGCCGACATCGCTACCGGCCGCAGCCAGGCCGCCCGGCCCTGGTACCAGCGCCTCCGCAGCACCCGGTGATGGTGCCCCGGGCCCGCCCGCGCTCTTCCGGGTCGCGGGCTCCCGCCGGATCGGCGCCTGGTGGCTAGTTGCGCCTGATCGCGGCGAGCCAGGCCTGGACCTGCGTGGTTCCGTTCATCGGGTTGATGTCGAAGGTGTCGGCGGTAATTGACTCGACGGCCCAGCCGTCGCTGAACGCTGCGCGCAGTTCCCCGGCCCGGACCCGGCGCGGGCCCCAGGTCCCTGGCTGCCGGTCACTGAAGCACATGAGGTAGCAGACGCCGGCTGGTCTCAGCACAGCCGCCAGGCTGGCGACATACCGGGCCCGGTCACCGTCCCCGAAGACATGGAACATCCCGCTGTCGATCACGGTGTCGGCGGTGAAGCTGAGGGGGGCGAGGTCGAGCGCGTCTGCGACTTCGAACCGCGCGGTCAGCCCGCGCTCGGAGGCTTTCGCGCGCGCCCGGGCGATCGCGGTGGGCGCAACGTCGATGCCGGTGACCTCGGCACCATGACTGGCTGCGAGCAGCGCATTCTCGCCGGTGCCGCAGCCAGCGTCCAGGAGGCGCCCGGTCAGGCGGCTCTCGGCAGCGAGCCGGGCAAAGGCCGGCTGCGGCCTGCCGGTGTCCCAGGGGGCCGGCGCGCCGGCCGTATAGCTGGCGTCCCACGGTGGGTGCGCTTGTTCGGTCATGAGTCAGTGCCTCCGCACATCGTGGTGCTGCCCCAGCGTTCGTCAAAGATACCCGGACCGGGAGAACACCCCTGCTTTCCACCCTGAGCTATCTCAGCCCGGCCGGGTTCGAGTCAGCGGCGGGAAAGGAAGATCTGCAGTAAGTGGCCTGACAGGCCATCAGCTCTGCACCCTTTAATGTGGCCAATCCCGAACCTACCTGGCCGTCCGCCCGTTTCAGCGCCGTTTCAGCGCCGTTTCAGTGCCGAATCAGCGACGCATGTCACGGTGACGGCGCACAACGATTCGCGGCGGGGGGGCACCACATGTCCTCCCGGATGCCTACCAGGGAGGGCCAACGAATGGTACCGATTAAGAATCTGAGCTTCACCATGGCTCGGGGGCCGTGGGGCTTTCGGCGGCTGTGGCCGCTGGCCGCGCTCGCGGCCGCCGGGGCGGCGCTTCCGATGACAGCCGGCGTCGCCTCGGCCAATGTGCACAACTCGACATACCGTCAGGTGAACCTGATTTCCGACGTCCCCGGCCTCGCCGCCACTCCCGACTCAGACCTGGTCAACTCCTGGGGAGTTTCCGCCTCTCCGGGCACCGACCAGGCACCAGGCGGAGCGTTGTGGGTGTCGGACAACGGGAAGGACAAGACCACCCTCTACACCTCGGGCGCCGGGACGACGCTCGACAAGTCCAAGCTGGTGGTCACCATCACCTCCGGCGCTCCGACCGGCCAGGTGTCCAATGGCGACCCGAACCCGAAAGACTTCGTCGTACGCGACGCGGCCGGCCACTCGGGTTCCGCGGCCTTCATCTTCGTCTCCGAAAACGGCGCGATCGACGGCTGGAACCCCAACGTCGGCGTGGCCGCTGGGGACAACCCGCCGTCCACGGTGACAGAGGTCGCGCGGGATAACGGCGCCCACGCGGTCTACAAGGGCCTGGCGCAGGCCCAGGCGTCGAACGGCAAGACCTATCTTTACGCCACCAACTTCCGGTCCGGCCGGGTAGAGGCCTACAACAGTCACTTCAAGCCGGTCAAACTGCCCGGCGGGCCATTCGTAGACCGCCGGATTCCGGCCGGCTACGCACCCTTCGACATCGCGGAATTCGCGGGCAAACTCTACGTGACGTATGCGAAGCAGGACGCGGGCCGCGAAGATGACGTGGCTGGGCCGGGCCGGGGATTCGTGGATGTCTTCACCAACGACGGTGCGCTCGTCCGGCGGCTGGTCACCCGGGGCGCGCTGAATTCGCCCTGGGGGCTCGCGCTGGCCCCGGACGACTTCGGGAGATTCAGCGGAGCGCTGCTCGTCGGCAACTTCGGCGATGGCCACATCAACGCCTACAACCCGGTCACCGGCGCGCACCTGGGCAAGCTGCGCGGGCCCAATGGCCGGCCGATCGCCATCGATGGCCTGTGGAGCCTGCGGTTCGGCAACGGGAACGCCGCCCAGACGAACGAGCTGATCTTCACTTCCGGGCCAGATCACGAGGCACATGGCCTGCTCGGAAAGCTCGTTCTGGCCAGCTGACAGGGTCGTGAGCGCGGAGCTGTAGCGCGCCCCGCGAGCCAGCGTCTGGCCGGATCCGCTCGCGGATCCGGCCAGACGCCCACTGGTGGGCGGGGCCTTCATGCATCACCCCACCGCGGCACCTGTTCTGGGCCTGCTGGCCGGCCTGGCGGGCGGCGCCGCCGGCGCGGTCGGCGTGCCCGACCCCGCCCTGCTCCGGTACCCGGTCTACTACCGCCTGGCGAACGGCGCGCTCGCGGTCCTCATTCACCGCCGCCGGAGCCTCCTCGCCAGGCGGCCGCGGCCGTCGTCTGCGGCGCGGGTTCCTTGACAGCGGAACCAGCCGTCCGGTTAGGTATGCCTAAGTTAGGTTTGCCTAACCTAACTTCATGGCGAGGCTGGCCGGCGATGGGCTGGCCGGCGATGGGCTGGCCGGCGGCGGGCTGGCCGCCGGCGGGCTGACCGATGACACAGGGTGCGACGGGAGGCGGGCGGGTGCTGCCGACATTCGTGATCGGGCTCCGGGAAGGGCTGGAGGCGGCGCTCATCGTCGGGATCATCGCCGCCTTCCTGGGCCAGCAGGGGCGCCGGGACGCGCTGCGCCAGGTGTGGATCGGCACAATGGCAGCGGTCGCTATCTGCCTCGGCATCGCCGTCGCCCTCCAGGCGATCTCCTCTGATCTGCCGCAACGCCAGCAGGAAGGGCTGGAGACGGTGGTCGGCGCGCTGGCGGTGGGCCTGGTCACCTACATGATCGTTTTCATGCGGCGGCATGCCCGGCACCTGAAGTCGGACCTGGAGGGCACGGCCGCGTCGGCGCTGGCGTCCGGGACGGCCCGGGCGCTCGTGGCCGTTGCGTTTCTCGCGGTGTTGCGGGAGGGCTTCGAGACCGCGGTGTTCCTGCTGGCCACCTTCGAGGCCTCCGGAAACGCCGCCACGTCCTGGGTGGGCGCGGTGATCGGGATCCTGCTGGCCGCCGGGATTGGCTACGGCATCTACCGGGGTGGGGTACGGCTGAACCTGGCCCGGTTCTTCCGGGCCACCGGCCTGGTCCTGGTCCTGGTGGCCGCCGGGCTGGTGATGACCGCGGTCCACACGGCCAACGAGGCGGGCTGGCTGACGATCGGGCAGGCTCCGGCCGTCGACCTGTCGTGGCTGGCCCGCCCGGGCACGCCGGTGTCCGCGCTGCTGACCGGCGTGCTGGGCATCCAGCCCTACCCGGTGTGGATCGAGGTCATCGCCTGGCTCAGCTACCTGATTCCGGTGACCGCGATCGTGGCGTGGCCATCTCGCCGCCCGCGCCGCCACCCCGCCGCCCACGCCATCCCCGCGGCCCAGCAGCCCGCGCAGCGGCAGTAGACGGCACAGCCGGGGACGGGATGAGCTACGGCCGCCCGGATCGGGCCGTTATGCAGCAAAAGTCCGGGATGACGGCGAAACTCAAGGAGCCCAACCACAGTGAGCACCCTCGGTAACCCTCCCGGGCGGCCAGCCCGGCGCACCGCGATCGTGGCTGGTGTCACCGCCGCCACGCTGCTGGCCGCCGGGTGCGCCAGCTCGCCCGCGCCCGGCGGCGGTGGGCCCACTTCAGCCAGCCGGGCGGGCACGGTAGCGATCCAGCTCACCCCGCAGGGCTGCGGGCCCAGGCCAGCCAGGATCGCCGCGGGTGAGGTCACGTTCAACGTGGCGAACAAGGGCGCCGATGCGGTCTCCGAGGCCGAGCTGCGCACCGCGGACCTGACCCACATCCTGGGCGAGCAGGAGAATCTCACGCCCGGGCTGTCCGGGGCGTTCACCCTCGACATCCAGCCCGGCACTTACCAGATCAACTGCCCGGGCGCCACCCGGCCGCGCTGGACCCTCACCGTCTCGGGCCAGGCGCACGGGCCCGCCTGGCCGTCCAGCGCCCGCCTCGCCAGCGCGGTGGACGGTTATGCCAGCTACGTCAACCACAACGTGGCCCGCCTGGTCAGCCGGACCAGGGCCTTCTGCCGGGCGATCAGCCAGGGCAGCCTGGCCCAGGCCAAGCTGCGCTACCCCGAGGCCCGGGTCTACTACGAGCACATCGAGCCGGTGGCCGAGATCTGGGGCAGCCTGGACACGTCGATCGACGGCCGGTGGGAGAACCCGGTCACGGTGAAGTCGCAGTTCACCGGCTTCCACCGGCTCGAGCAGCTGATGTGGCAGGACAGCACGCTGTCCGGCGCGCCGCAGCTGTGCGCGGGACTGGTGGCGCACGAACGGCAGCTGCGCAAGCTGGTCAGCCAGGCCCAGTACAACCCCCTGGAGCTGGCCAGCGGCGCCATTGACCTGGTCAGCGAGGCCGCCACCGCGAAGATCAGCGGCGAGGAGGAGCGCTACTCCAACACCGACTTCCCGGTGCTGGCGGCCAACGCTGACGGCGCCATGAAGGTCGTCGCCCTGCTGCGTCCCTACCTGCAGCAAAAGGCCCCCGGCCTGGTGCCGCTCATCGAGCAGCGGGACGCGGCCGTGGTCAAGCTGCTGGCCAGGTACCAGGCCAGCCCGGGCTATGACGGCACCGGCTACGTGACGTACGCCGCCGTGCCGGGCAGCCAGCGCCGACAGCTGGGTGCGGCGGTGAACGCGCTGGCCGAAGCCTTGTCCAAGATGCCCGTTCAGGTCGGCTGATGGGTTCGGCGGGCGGTGGGCCGGGCGCTGACGCCGGGCAGCCACCGCCGGGGGAGCGGCCCGGCGGGCCTGGCGTGGTGCCTGGCCGGCCCCGGGCCCCGTCGCGGCGGCAGCTGCTGGCCGGCGCCGGGGCGTTCGGGGCGGGCGCCGTCGCGGGCGGCCTGGCCGGCTACCTCGGCCGTCCAGGCGGGGACGGCGCGGGCGGTGCGGGCGGGCTCGCCGGGGGCGGCACCGTCCCGTTCTTCGGCGAGCATCAGGCGGGTATCGCCACCACGGCCCAGGACCGGCTGGCGTTCGGTGCACTAAACATCGCCGCCGGTGCGACCGGCGCCGACGTGCGCGATCTGCTGCGCGAGTGGACCGCCGCGGCGGCCTGGATGACGCGGGGCCAGCCGATCGGGGACGTCACCGAGCCGTATGCGCCACCGGTGGACACGGGCGAGGCGGCCGGCTCTCCCGTGTCCCGGCTGACCATCACCGTGGGTTACGGCCCGTCCTTGTTCGATCACCGGTTCGGCCTGGCGGCGAGAAAGCCCGCCGCGCTCGCCCAGCTGCCGGCGCTGCCCAACGAAAACCTGGATCCCCGCTACACCGGCGGGGACCTGTGCATCCAGGCCTGCTCCGATGACCCGCTGGTGGCTTTCCATGCCGTGCGCAACCTGGCCCGCCTGGGCATGGGGGTGGTCGAGCACAGCTGGCTGGAACTCGGCTTCGGCCGGACGTCCACCACGACGGCCAGCCAGGCGACCCCGCGCAACCTGCTCGGGTTCAAAGACGGCACCCGCAACATCAAGGCGGAACAGACCCAGCTGATGGATGACCACGTGTGGATCGGCCCGGAGACCGACCAGCCGTGGCTGCGCGGGGGCAGCTACCTCGTCGCCCGCAAGATCCGGATGTTCGTGGAGAACTGGGATCGTGACTATCTGCAGGACCAGGAGAACGTCATCGGCCGCGCCAAGGCATCCGGGGCACCGCTGTCGGGCGGAACCGAATTCACCATCCCCGACTTCGCCGCCCGCGACCCGGCTGGCCGGCCCGCCATCGCGGTGGACGCGCACATCCGGCTGGCCAGCTCCGAGCACAACGGCGGGACCCGGATCCTGCGCCGCGGTTATTCCTTCACCGACGGCATCGACGCGCAGGCCGGCACGCTTCTTGGCGGGCTGTTCTTCATCGCGTTCATGAAGAACCCGGCCCAGTTCATCCGCTTGCAGCGGTCGCTCGCCGCCGACGCCCTGGGCGAGTACATCCACCACGTCGGCAGCGCGGTCTTCGCCTGCCCGCCGGGCATCCGCCCCGGCCAGCACTGGGGTGGCCGCCTGTTCACCTGACGCGCACCGCGCTGGGGCGACCTGCCGACAGTCTGCGCCGGCGCAGGGAGGCCAGATGACCCAGGGTGATGGGCCGGCCTGGGTCATCACCGGAGGTCTGGGTCATCCCTGGCGGCCTGGGCCATCTCGGGGTGGCCCGGCCTGCACAGCAGGAATCGCCAGGTAAGACGCATCAGGCCGTACCTATCGACGCGGCTGTTGGCTTGTGGGATAACTGTTGGGTGCGGTAGGTGGGAAGCCCGGCCGGAACCACGCCGGGTCACGACCATGCCCAGGCGGGACCGCGCCTCACCGTGGCCCGGCCAGCCAGGTACCTGCGAAGGAGGGGCAGTTAGATGATCTTCCGTCGGCCGGCGCGCAGCGCCGGGCCCAGCTCTGGACGCGCAGCGCCGCGCGGCGGAGCCCACGCGCTGCGGCTGGCCTCACGCGCGCTGCCGCTCGCCGCGGCGACCAGCATGCTGGCGCTGGCCGCGCCGGGTGTGCCCGCCGCGGTCAGTCACGCGGGCGCGGTGCATCCGGTACCGGCCCTGGGCGGACCGGTGCTGACCGGCACGGCCCGGCCAGCCCCGCTGACCACCTCGGACTGCCTGGCGACGATCCAGATCCGCTGCTACACGCCGCTGCAGTACCACAAGGCGTACGGCCTCAACCCGCTCTACCGTCACGGGGTCACCGGCAAGGGCCGGACGATCGTGATCGTCGATTCGTTTGGATCGCCGACCATCGCCAGCGACATCGAGACGTTCGACAAGCAGTTCGGGCTGCCCGGCGCTAATCTGAAGATCATCAAGTTCGGCAGCATCCCGGCGTTCGACCCGACCAACTCGACCATGGTCGGCTGGGCCGAGGAGACCACGCTCGACGTCGAGTACGCCCACTCCATCGCGCCGGGCGCGAAGATCGTGCTGGCCGAGACCCCAGTGGCCGAGACCGAGGGCGTGACTGGTCTGCCGGAGATGATGAACGCCGAGCAGGCGCTGATCAACCACGGCGTGGGTGACGTCATCACCCAGAGCTTCGGCGCCACCGAGAACACCTTCCCCGGCTTCGACCAGGGCAACTACTCCAGCCTGCTGAACCTGCGGTACGCGTTCAAGGACGCGCTGGCCCATCACGTGACCGTGCTCGGCGCGTCCGGTGACGCCGGGGCGACCGACTACGAGAGCGACGGGTCGACCCTCTACCCGATGCGGGTGAACTCCTGGCCGTCCACCGACCCGCTGGTCACCTCGGTCGGCGGCTCCCAGCTGTACCTCAACAACGCGGGCCAGCGGGTGCAGCCGGACTCCGTGTGGAACGACGGCTACGGTGCGGGCGGCGGCGGCGTGTCCGCGATCTTCTCCCGGCCTCCGTACCAGGGCCCGGTGAACCGCGTGACCGGCAAGCACCGCGGCACGCCGGACATCTCGATGAGCGCCGCGGTCAACGGCGGCTGCTGGGTCTACTGGTCCTTCGCCGGGACCGGCGGAGCAGGCTGGTACATCATCGGCGGGACCAGCGAGGCCTCACCGATCTTCTCCGGCATCGTCGCGCTGGCCGACCAGGTGGCCGGCCACCGGTTGGGCCTGATCAACCCGGCGCTGTACAAGCTCGGCTGGCTCAGCCAGCACGGTGACCACCACACCGGGCTGGTCGACATCACCACCGGCAACAACAGCTTCGCCGGGGTGACCGGCTTCGACGCCACGCCCGGCTATGACCTGGCCAGCGGGTGGGGCACGATCGACGCGGCCAGGTTCGTCCCGGCGCTGGCCGCGACGGCGCACTAAGCCCCGCCGGACACCGCTCACCGTTCTGGGGCCGCCAGCCTGGCTGGCGGCCCCAGAACCATGTCGGGTTGCGGCGGGCTCAGCCGAAGAGGAAGCGGCCGGTGAACTCGGCCAGCCGGGACGGGCGCCCGGACCGCGCTTCGAGGCGGTCGGCCCAGCCCATCGCGCGCAGCCCGGCGTTCGCGCCGAGCCAGCGCAGCGGCTCGGTCTCCCACTGCGGCGACCGGTGGCCCACCCAGGGCAGCCGGGTGATCTCGGTGTCCTTGCCCAGTACCAGGTCGGCGAGGGTCCGCCCGGCCAGGTTGGTGGTGGCCACCCCGTCCCCGACATACCCCCCGGCCCAGCCCAGTCCGGTCGAGGCGTCCAGTCCCGCCGACGCGCACCAGTCCCGTGGCACGCCCAGCGGGCCGCCCCAGGTGTGGCTGATGCCGACGTCGCCGAGCACCGGGAACAGGTCGGCCAGCGACTGGTGCAGGGCCCGGAACACCGGGGGAACCTGATCGAACTTGGGCCGGATGGCGGAGCCGAAGTGATACGGGGCGCCGCGGCCGCCGAACGCGAAGCGGCCGTCCGCGGTGCGCTGCCCGTAAATGATCAGGTGCCGGAAGTCGCCGAACGTCGGCCGCCCGGCCAGCCCAATCTGTGCCCACGTTGCGTCGGGCAGCGGCTCGGTCGCGATCATCAGCGAGTACACCGGGACGATCGCCCGGTGCAGGCCGGGCAGCTGCGGCGTGTAACCCTCGGTGGCCCGGATCACGTAGTCGGCCCGGACCGTCCCGTACGGGGTGCGCAGCCGCCGCGGGGCTATCTCGGTGACCGGTGTGCCCTCATGCACCGCCACGCCCCGGCGGCGCAGCACGTCGGCCAGCCCGCGGGCCAGCCGCGCCGGGTGGATGGCGGCGCAGTGCGGGGTGTAGGTCGCGCCGAGTACCCCGGTCGCGGCGGCCAGTTCGGCGGCCTCGGCCCCGTTGAGCAGCCGCAGGTCGGCCTGCCCGAAGCCGAACGACCGGGCCTCGGCCACCTCTTCACGGGCCCGCTCCAGCTGGGCCGGGGACCGGACCAGGTGCACCGTGCCGCCCTTGGCCCAGTGACAGTCGATGCCCTCGGCCGCGGCCACCCGGCCGACCTCGTCGACGGTCTCCTGCATGGCCCGGTACATGGCCACCGCCGCGTCCCGGCCCGCCATCCGCTTCAGCTTGGCCAGGGACGCGGGGAACAGGGCCGAGCACCAGCCGCCGTTGCGCCCGGACGCGCCGAACCCGGCGATCTCCCGCTCGATGACCGCGATCCGCAGCCCCGGGCTGGCCGTGGCCAGGTAGTACGCGGTCCACAGGCCGGTGAAGCCAGCGCCCGCGATGGCCACGTCCACGTCCAGGTCACCGGGCAGCGGATCCGCGGGCGACAGATCTCCTGGCACCGAGCTGAGCCAGTACGACAGCGACCGGTACGACGACGTGGTCTGCGGCATCCGACCATGGTGACATGCCCGTCCTAGGCCAAAGATCAGGAGGTCGCCCCTCCCCATCGCTGGTCCGCCTGCCGCAGACCACCTCGGCCGCGCCGCTCAGAAGGCTTCCACCCGGCCCGGTATCGTGTGAACAGCGAGCCCATTCCCCCGGGGTGATCGTCACGAACCTGGGTAAGCCGCTGACGATCCGGGACCGGAATGCGGCGGTGCACCGACTCGGACAGCCAAGGCGGACTGATCAGCCAACGACCGGCACACTCTCTGGCAGAGTGAGGAAGATCCTCAAGAACCTGGCACGGTGTAAGTGGACCATTTCGGCAGGCTAGTTCAGCACTACCGCTCCGCGCTTGGCTTGACCCAGGAGGAACTGGCATACCGGGCCGGGCTCAGCCCTCGCTCGGTAAGCAACATCGAGCGCAGCCATACGACCCGCCCGTACCCGCATTCGGCAAGGTCGCTCGCTGACGCGCTCAGCCTGGAAGGCGCCAGGCGAGAGGAATTCCTTACCCAGGCGATGGCTGGTCATCACGTGGAGCGCGCTCCCGAACTGTCAGGGCCGTCGGCCGATGAGATACAGCCTCCCGGCTCTGGGCCTGGGGACGGGCCGAAACGGCTGATCCCCCGGCAGCTGCCTGCCGCGGTACGCCACTTTGTCGGCCGGGTCGCTGAGATGAAGGCTCTCGACGCGCTACTGGAAGCACCAGAAAGGGCGCCCACCGTCCCGATCGTGATGATCGCCGGTGCTCCTGGGGTAGGAAAAACGACCCTGGCTGTGCGCTGGGCGCACCGGGTTGCCGACCGCTTCCCGGACGGGCAGCTTTATGTGAACCTGCGCGGCTTCGACCCCTCGGGCGAGCCGGTTCAGCCCGCCGAGGCGATCCGGGGTTTCCTGGAAGCTCTCGGCGTGTCCTCGGGGCATATCCCCATTACCCTCCAGGCCCAGGCAGGCATGTACCGCAGCCTGCTGGCCAGCCGCAAGATGCTGGTGGTACTGGACAACGCACGCGACGCCAGTCAGGTCCGGCCGCTGCTTCCCGCCAACCCCGCGTGCCTGGTTGTGGTGACCAGCCGAAGCCAGCTCCCCGGCCTGCTCGCAGCGGACGAGGCCCGCCCGCTGCCACTTGACGTCCTGTCCAGTACAGACGCGGCCGAAATGCTGTCTCGCCGCCTCGGGGCGGCCCGGCTCGCGGCTGATCCGCAGGCAGCCGGGGAACTCACCGAGTTGTGCGCGCGGCTTCCGCTCGCTCTCGCCATCGTGGCGGCCCGCGCGGCTGCCAGCCCTGCGCTCGGGCTGGATGACCTAGCCGGCGACCTGCGGGTGACAGCGCGCAGGCTTGACGCTCTGGACACCGGTGAGGCAGCCACCAGCCTGCGCGCGGTGTTCTCCTGGTCTTACCAGCTGCTGAGCGACCCGGCTGCTCGCCTCTTCCGCCTCCTCGGGCTGCACCCGGGTCCGGACTTCACCGCGGCCGCCGTGGCCAGCCTGGCTGCCGTCCGGCCGGACGAGTCGCGAACGCTGCTGCGCGAGCTTGCCTGGTGCAATCTGGTGACGGAACACGCCAAGGGCCGGTTCGCGCTGCACGACATGCTGCGCGCCTATGCGGCCGAGCAGGCCAGCGCGCGCGAGGGCCGAGCCGAGTGCCGCGCTGCGCTGCGTCGCCTGCTTGATCACTACCTGGGTACCTGCCTCATCGTCGCCCACCTGATGGATCCAACCCGGAACGCAATCACACCACCGTCGCCACCGCCGGGGGTCCTGCCTGAAGAACCTGAGAGCTATCAGGAAGCGTGGGACTGGCTGGAATCGGAATTCCGGGTGCTGCTGGCGGCCATCAGCCAGGCCGCGCACAGTGAGTTCGAGTCGCACGCATGGCAGATCTCCTGGTCCATGGAGCCATTCTTCAGCCGCCAGGGTCGGTGGCACGACATGATCGACGCGCAGCAAACTGCCTTGCAGGCCGCGGTCTGCAGCGACGACGTCGTCGGTCAGGCCCACGCCCATGCAGGCCTCGGCAAGGCTTACGCACTGGCCGGCTCCGCAGATGTGGCGGAGGCACAGCTGTCGCTGGCGCTCGACCTCTTCCGGCGCATCCCTGGCGACCGTGCGGCGGAAGCCCGCGCGCACATCGCCATGGGCAGCGCATACGGCAGACAGGGCCGTTTCCGCGATGCCCGGCGCCACGCGGAGCAGGCGCGCGATCTCTACCGGGACGCCGGGCATCAGGCCGGGTTTGCCGGCGCCACTAATAACATCGGCTGGTACGCCCTTCAGCTGGGCGAATACGAGCAAGCGCTCTCGCTGTGCCAGGAATCTCTCGCCGCATTCCGTGTTTCCAATAATTCCTTTGGTGCGGCGCATGCGCTGGATAGTCTCGGCTGTACCCACCTTCGCATGGGACAGCACGAGCAGGCGATTGCCCTGTGCCGGCAGTCGCATCAGATATTGATTGAGATCGGCGACAGGTACGGCCAGGCGCAAATCCTCGACCATCTAGGCGACGCCTACAGCGCCAGGGCCGACATCGCTGCGGCCCGCGAAACCTGGCAGCGGGCCCTGGAAATACTGGACAACCTGCGCCACGCTGACGCCGATATCGTCCGTACCAAACTCGAGCACCCAGGTGCCGGGAAGGCCTGCCGGAAGGGGTAACCGGCACCGGCGGTCCCCACCTCGGCCAGCGGCTGCGCTGGTCCACCTGGCGCCGCCGCCACCAGCGCCGCGCCCAGAAATGCCGCTACCAGCGGTAAGAAGCCGAAAGCCCCTGAAGATAACAATCCCGCGGGCGGCGATTCACGGGACAGGCTTCCGGCGGATTTCCGGGTGATTTCCGGCGGACTTCGTGGGCAGCCATCTGAAGGCTCCTTACCGTGAGATGCAGTCGAAAGCACGCCGATACAAGACAGCAGAATGGAGAATAGGTTGAAGGTCAGGCTCGGCCTCACGGTCATGGGTTCAGTGGTGGCAATCGGGACTGCGCTCGCTCTCGGCGGGAGCCCGGCGCTCGCCAATCAGGCGGACCATTTCTCAATCGAGAACAGTAGCCACACCGCTTATTACATGCAAACCAACAATGTGCCCAACTTTCCGCTTTTTGTGGAGGCGGGCGACAACAACCAGGCGATATTCTCGAACATCAACGGGAGTCATAAATCAATCCTCGGCACCACTAGGCCTGTTTATGAGTGGAAACAGGTCGGCACCAACAGGTGCTGGACGTATGAATCGGATACCAGCTACCTCGTAACGAAAACCTGCGTCGCAGGTCGCACCAGCCAGCTTTTCTGGCAACCCGTAGACGGGCAAGCGGACCGGCAGTTCATCAACGTCTGGGCTTCCAACACCCGCGGCGCGTATTACTGCGTCAACGCAAGCCACGCATCAGATGGCGCCAAGATCAACGTCATACGATGCAAGCGTAAATCCGACCCCGGCGGTTTCGATCAGTACTGGTATCCTTACTGATAAGGTCCAAAGTCCTGACCCGGGCCGCCCCTTGCGGGCGGCCCGTCACCTTTTCAGGGCAGGTCTTGAGCTCGGCGTACCCGTCCTCGGTTCCTAGCTTTCATGGCAGCGGGCCGCGAGACTGGCGGCGCAGCCCGGTGCGGGCCAGCACGATCTTGGCGCACAGCGGCAGGACCTGGAGGTCGCCGCGCGCCTCGCCCACCGGGTGAGCTGCTCCCGCTTCGCGCCCGTAGGCACCAGCCGCGCCGCTCCGCCAGGCGCGGCGGAGCCTGGCTGGCTGCTCAGTGCAGCCCGCCGGTGAGCGGGCTGACCAGGCTGCTCAGTGCAGCCCGCCGGTAAGCGGGCTGCCCAGGCTGCTCAGTGCAGCCCGCCGGTGAGCGGGCTGACCGGGCTGCTCAGTGCAGCCCGCCGGTGAGCGGGCTGACCGGGCTGCTCAGTGCAGCCGGACGCGTGGGTCAAGCACGGCGTAGAACGCGTCGACGACGATGTTGGCCACCACGACGGCGGTC